>ENA-OOVG01000061-OOVG01000061.1-human-gut-metagenome-genome-assembly--contig:-NODE-61-length-29338-cov-5.549739_pt1 | contig 29338 bp, 36 predicted proteins | sample MGYA00241555_ERZ501292 | MGnify/ENA primary metagenome ERZ501292 (study PRJEB25962, sample SAMEA2042362) | human gut metagenome | biome: human gut; feature: human-associated habitat; material: faeces... | reverse complement strand
GGGTTGTAAAACTGCCGTTTGAAATTGGAGAAGAAGGCTTCGAGGATGGATTCGCTGCGGTCGATTTTCAGGAAATCGCCATCGGGCTTGGCCTTTGCCAGCGGCTGGGTCTTCAATGAGCCGTCCTGTTCGATGCGCTCTACCACATGGGGCTTGTTACCGTCGGAAGCGTTGGTCATTACCAGCACTTCGTCTTTCATGTCCTTGAGGTTGTCCATATACAAATGAATTAAATCGTGAAACAATAAGTTGATTGCGGCACGAAAGTAAACGGGCTGCCTTGCCGGGCAATGGGAAATCGGCGGACGGGAGGCAAGTGGCTATGGGGTGGCGTGAAGTGTCCGCCCGCTTCTTTTGCAAAAATATCCGACCGTCCGGTCTGTTCTTCCGATTCTTTTCATATCTTTGGGAATCGCAATTGAACATTAGTATTACAAATCGCAGGAAATATGACTGTCCGATTGAAACAACATAAAGGATTGGTAAAGACAATAGCCGTTATAGCTGCCCTTGTGCTGTCGGGGTGGCTATATCGTGAGCTTCATCCGACCATTATCTTCCATACTCCACAAGAGAGCAAGTATTTGGGAAAAATAGTTTGTACGGCAGATGGGGATTTGGAGAAACTGTATATCGAAAATCATACTGTCCGCTACAGGTTGCCCTACCTTTGGAGTTGGAAAGAGGAGGACGAGGTGGCTGTTTTCATAGATAACTACGGCGATGTCATCCGCAAAGAGGATTTGGACTTTTGGAAGTTGGATATTTATTTAGATGAAGATAATTGCTACCAGAGCCACAGCAAGACGGAATACTGTTGGGGCTTATGGCATATCTTACAATCAAAGACTGATAAATAAGTTGATATGTATGCTAAACCCAAGTTGCCCATGAAAAAGCGAACAATACTTATCCTGACCATCCTCGCAGCAGGGTTGCTGATGTGGAAATGGCTGGCTTGCGGGTACAATCCTGACAAACCGACGGAGTTTTATCCGATTCTCACAAGACTGAACGATGGCATGAAACACGAAGCCTTTGTAGTAAGCAATGCACCCTGCGACACTTCCGAATTGCGCAAGATAGTGGAGAAATACGACATTGAAACATTGCCGCTGGACACTTTGGAGAAATACGAATCCATATCCCGCACCTATTACAAAGAAACAAAGTATATGACGAAGAATTTCAAGGAGGGAGAGGAATACGACCCGGAGTTCTCCACTTGGGACAACATCCAAGATTTCAGGAACCACATTGACGACATCCTAATGGAAACGCACCACTATTCGGTGGGCACGAACCAGAAATACCACACGGTTTGGGTACATTGGGATTGGGACTACAAGAAAGGCAACAAATATGTGAACCGCATCAAAGAACTTTTCCAGGATTGGAATTCTTTTGTCTGCGCCAAAAAGAAGCTGTACGGTATTGAATGACATGAAAATACTTGTCCCTGTCATATTGAATATAATCTGCTGTGCGGCATATTGCGTATGCCTCAATCAAATCAATGTATGCAAACCGATTGCGCACATGGACGTTTCGATAGGCATCCTCTTCCGGTTCAGCATTGCCGTTCTGTTCTTGACTTTGCTGGCGGGCATGTTCATCCTACGGCTTACCCGAAGAAAATTCCTGATAGCACTCCCGGTGATAATGCCTGTGTTGCTATGGAGCAATCATCTGGATATATTCCCTCATAGGGCATTCGTCTATATGGGATTGTCTATTGTAATTTATGGAATCTACCTATTCATTTGCGGGTATTTAACCAATCGGTATGGATAATTCATAAAATAATCCGGCCGTATGGTCAGTCTCTCCATTATTTTCCGTAATTTTAGACGGTGGATTAGGATTGCCAACTTGAAATACCAATTCAATGAAAAAAGCCAATGTCATAAAGTTCACGATATACTTCTTGCTTTTCGCTGTTATTCTATACTTTGAATATTATGCGATAGAAATGCAAGGGGGAGAATGGATTGCCCATGACGACCGCAGACCTTTGGTAAGCATGATGGCACTAATTGGCATTTGTCCCATTTATATATTGTATGATATAGCGATACGCAATACGTTGTGTCGGTTGTCCGCTCTTCTGCTACAAGCTGTTTTTAACCTTTGGAGCCTATTATGGTTTAGCGCACTGCCAACACTTGGCACATACGAAGCGGAATATGAACGCACAGGGGTACTGCCGGAGAATATGATACCGTCTGATGAAAACAACTTCTACTTTTGTTGGATTGTTGGCGCAATCATCATGACTTATCTTACGGTGGTAATGATTATTTCTTATGCTATGAAACTGTATGCCGGCAGCAAACGACTTAATCACCCCAATAGTGATTAGTTGCCGCCGGATATTATAAATTGGAACGAATGATTCATTGGCAAAAGATAGCAAGGACGATATGGGCGTTATGCTGCCTGTTGATGCTATGGGCAGGCATCAGTAATTACTTGCAGTTCACGAGGCATACGGAACTCTATCCCATAGGCGAAGGCTTCGGATGGATTTACGAATCCTCCTGCAATTACATCGTTTCCTGTTGGATAATCGTCTGTTGGGCAGTTGTCGGTATAGGCATATCTGCTTTATATCGGATGAGATATAATACGGTCTGCCTTTGGGAACACATCATCCTGACCGCCCTGACGATAATATATCGTTTTTTTCCATAATGTAAAGCAAGCATGAAAGCAATCAGACTGATAAAATTCTTCTTCGATGCGATGTATTATCAATTCTTCATATTCAACCGGGACAAATTTCGGTTGGAAAACCCGCATGAAAGAGCTGTGATGCTATTTTGCGGACTATTATTTTTACCTGCAATAGTGTTGATTTATCCATTGGTCAAAGATAACTTCGATTATGATTTGCCGTTTATTTTCTTCATCCTAATCTATTGCATCATGTATCATTTCATGAGCAGGCATTACATCAAAAAGAAAAGGGGAATTGAAATAATGCGGGAAAAGCCATTGCTGTTTGGCAGTCAAAGGTTCTCCTGCATCATGTCCTGGGTGATTTATCCTCTTTGGGTCATATTGCTTTATTTCATCATAACGCATCGCCATTGGCTGAGAATTGTATAACAGAGAATTCAGTAGTTGGCAGCAGAAAGACAGCATCTTACAATGCTCCTTTCAAAGTATTGCAGGGAATCGGATTTCGGGAAATACGAAAGGAATTGTGCAGTTGAAAGATTTAAGCCGCATGTTGAGAAGGCATCAACGGTACGGAGGGTATCGGTAGATTTCAATGCTGAATATCAGGCGATTTACACAAAGAGGCTTCATTTCCTTTGCTCTTTACTGAAGGTCTGAAAGCAGATTTCCGGTAAAAACCATATCCGTAAATCATCCTTCTTATAAGTTTTAACACAATAAAACAGACCGGTCAGTTTGTTTTTGCAATCCTTTTCGTATATTTGCGCATATGAATTTAGTTTCGGCAACATGGATAAGATTCAGAAACAAAGAGGAAGCATCCTTCTGTACATGGAAGAAAAACATGATGCGTATTACATCCGGATAGAGCATCCGGGAATGGCCTGCTGTGTGTTCCGGGCAGGTCGGTCAGAATGTGTCGAATACCGGAAGACCCGAAAGCGAAGTACCGGCACTATTCCGATTGCAGGAGGAATCGTATGAGCGAACGGATATATCAAAATGCCTTTTATGATGGCTGCTGTCAAGAACAGCTACATCGAGGCTCTGGCATGAAAATCAAATTTTCGTAAAATCACGCCGGAAGATACAGAAATACTTCGTATGCGGAGGTGCTTCAACCCAATGGCGTTTCTACAAACAATATATATATGAATAATACAACAAAAGTAAGAATAGTCTATGAATGCAGCATCATTGGCATTGTTCTGCTGACATTCTTAAAAAGCATGTTCCCATACATGGATGCATGGTGGTATGTAGCCCTTATCGCTTCACTTACAGGACTATGGTTCTCGTTGTCTTACCTGAAACGACATAATTACAGATGGGGGTTCAGCTACATAGAGAATCACTTGTACATTGACCTGTTATTGAAAGTACAGAAATGGTTTCAGAACGCTACAATCACGGCCCTGCTGATACCTATATTCTTGACAGACCTCCTGTATAATCATTTTTGTTTTGTAGCATATATATTGCTTGTTGGCATGTTCTTAGGCGTGAAACTGGCTGTTTATACGGTAGAGTATGCCATATACAAAAGCAAGTTCATCGGCTGCAAGGAAAGGTAGCCCCAACCGGTGTTCCTTTTCAAACCATAAAACTCATTCTCAAATAACACTTAAAACAAGAACAATGAATCATATCAAGAAGCTGGCAATTGCTTTATTGGGAAGAAAAAGAGAATATGCGATAAAAGGCTTGGGAGTTTTTCATTCCAAAGTTTGCGATTGGTGGCCGAACGAGCGATGCGGCTGGTGGTGTACATTACAGTTGCCATCATATTCGGCTGAAACAGTGATTTGGCTGGATGGAGACACTTCGGCTCCATTACCCCGGCAGATATTGGATTTACAGGTGTTGATGGAAAACTGGAAATCAGTGAATGAGCGAGTGGGAAGCCGCTTGCCTGATGAAAGCCGGTTGGCACATAAGGAAGAAATATATGCCTCGTGGCAAAACAGATTCTATCCTGAAGAAATCAAATTATCCGAGAAATACAACAATAGTTGGGAAATCACCTTCACCACATATGATTTGGATTATAGCTTCAGCTTTATATGGAAAAATAATACAATACAGTATTTAATCTTAGATCATTAAATCAACAAAATGTGGCAGGCAGCATGGCTACTTAATAAAAGTCATTTATAAATTCCAATAAACTTTCTGATATGACACAGTTTGCAAATACCCCAGGCATACCTAAAGAAGATGCGGACAAGCTGTTCGCTGCAGGAGTTTCATTCCTAAGCAACAAAGCTTTTTCTTCCGCCTATGTATGCTTTGACCGTCTTCCGGTCAAGGATTTCAGGCTACTGTACAACAAAGCCCTCTGCTGTTTCATGGTGGGATGGTACGATGAGTGCCATAGGCTGCTTTGTGAAGCCGAACGCCTTGTGCCCATGAATGCCGACCACGGCACGGAGAGACTCCCCGAAGCGTTTCTCCGTTACCTGCATGATGAAGAATCTCCCTGCTGTCCCATGCCGCAGGGGACTCCGGAACATCTGGCATACATCCGGATTCTGCGACTCAAGGCGGAAGCCGCTTTCAAACTGCACTTATACAGTGAAGTCAAGGCCATTTCCAACCGGCTGGGCAGGAAATACAAGCATATTGAAACATTAATCAACACTCAAAAAGACGATGATAACCAATAAAGAAATCTACGGGCTGCACACTTCCGTCGATCCGGACCCCTCCGAATTATACGAAGCCTACCGGGATGTCCCGCTTGACAGCCTGGATGAAAGCCGAAAAAACAATACCCCGCTGCATACCGCCTGCCATTTTGCAGACATGACTGCCGTGGGCATCCTGTTGGATAGAAGTGCGGACCCCAATGTGAAAAACGATGACGGCGAATCGCCGCTGTGCGTCATGGCAAGACGCGGTCCCCGACCGGACGATGCCGACATTGCCGGCCTGCTCCTGTCCAAAGGGGCGAGAGTGCCCCGTTCCGGCAAAGACACGACCGCCCTCATCGAAGCCGTGCGCAACCGCAATTTCCAGATGGCCGATGTTCTTCTGACATCAGGGAACCGCATTGATTCTACAGACAGGAGCGGCAGAAACGTGCTGCACATCATCTGCCTGTCTGCCGGACTTATTGCGTACGATATCAGGCGCACGGAAGGACGGATAGCAGATTTTTCCCAGCGGTGGTACTCGGACAAATCCAAGCAGGAAACGTATGCCGAACTGGAAAACCTGCGGGAATCGGACAGACAATGCTGCCACACCGCAAAACTCATTCTGGAAAGCGGACAGATAGATCCTGAAGAAAAGGACGGCATCGGGAAGACGGCCTTTGACATAGCCGTGGAAAGCGGTGCACGTAAAATCGGGGCATTGTTGTCGGGACAGGACCCCGAAACGGACGAACTGGCCGCCCTCGCCGGAGGACTGGATATCTTCCAGGCATTATGGCACAATGACATGACAGCCCTGGATGCCCTGTCGCGTTCCGGAGTGGATACCCAAAGCATCTGCGAGGATAAAGACATGACCGACTTCAAGGGCAAATCCCCGTTGGGCTGCGCCCTGGCATGGGAGAACTTCACCGCAGCGGAAATGCTGCTCAGAGGCGGTGCCGACCCCAATTTCAGGGATGCGGAAGAACGAACGGCCTTTGCCGTATGGATGGGCAACAGAGGACACGAGCACGAGGACAAGGAAGAATGTCTGCATTTCCTTCAATGCCTGACGGAATGTGGATGGGACCCGGAAAGCCCTGCCGACAAGGAAGGGAACACGGCTCTGTCCGTCGCCTGCCGCGGGGCCGGATATGATACGGGTATCTGGGCTGTACGTTATCTTGTGGAGAACGGGGCGGATGTGAATGCCGCCAACATGCAAGGCCAGACCCCTGCGATGAATCTCTACGGGGGACGGTACTGGAACGGCAACATCCCGCGTATTGCAGCCCTGCCAAGGTCATATCCGTACGACGGGCGAGCCTGTACGGAACAGGATGCCGAGACACTTGAAATACTGCTTGAAGCCGGAGCGGACATCAACGCCAGGGACAAATGGGGCAATACCCTGCTGCATTACATCGCAGCCAGCTCGATGAGAGGCTCGAAGGAAGCCGCCGCCCTCGTGATGGACTTCGGCACCCCGGACGTGAACGCCGTGAACAACGAGGGAAAGACGGTTCTCGACATTGCAACGGAAAAGAACGACGAGGCACTCGTCAAGTTTTTACTAAAATACAGCTAACCGTATGGACAACAATATGACTTTTTTGAATGCCTGCCGGAACGGACAGAAAGGCATCGTGCAGATATTCCTGAAGAAAGGCGGCATCGACGTGAACAAGCGGGACGCCGAGGGCAATACGCCGCTGCATTACGCTTGTCTGAAAGGTTACAGGGACATCGTGAACCTGCTGCTTGACAGCGAGGCGGATGCGACCATCGCCAACAACCTGTCGGAAACACCCTTGCACGCCGCTTCCCGGAGCGGGAACAAGGAGATAATCGGGAAACTGGTACAATACGGAGCGGACATTGATGCAACGGACAGCGATGGCCGTACCCCGTTGATCCGTCTGCTTGACAACAGGCGTACAGACGCCGCCCTGTTCCTGATAGAACAGGGAGCGGACACGGAAATAGCCGACAACACGGGGCACAAGGCGATAGACTACGCCACTGCACAAGGATTGCGTACAGTGGTGGAACGTCTGTCCGTAGAAAGCACGACCGATACACATGGCAACACACCGCTTCATCAGGCGGCTTTCAACGGCCAGTCGGAAATCGTCCGCTCGCTACTTTCTGCATACCCCGACATGATAGATACGGCGAACGACGTAGGGGAAACCCCGTTAATCATCGCCTGCATGAAAGGGAACCTTGCCGTTGCCAGGCTTCTGATCGGTGCCGGAGCTGATGTAAACAAGGCCCAATTGGACGGAAACAGCTCGCTACATTTTGCCGCATGGTCCGGGAACAAGTTTATCGGCAACGACCTGATAGCAGCCCACGCACAGGCAGATGCGCAGAACGGGAACGGGGAAACGCCCCTAATCCTTGCCGCCAGAGAAGGGAACAACGAATTTGTCTCACTCCTTGTGGAGCATGGGGCGAACGTGAACCTTGCGGACAATCTCCAGCATACGGCATTGTATTATGCCAGTGAGCGGGGTTACAACGAAATAACGGAAATCCTGCTGACGGCAGGAGCCGAAGGATAGAGTATCACATTTTTAATAATCAAGATGATATGACAAAAGAAAAAGCAAATCCTCAAAGTCCGGAGGAAATGGCAAAGGCGGCACAGGAAGCCGCAGTAAAGGCGGCAATGGAACAGGCACAGTCCATGTTCGGGAATATCCCGGGATTCCAGATGCCCGGCGGCATGGAGGAACAACTCATGGCACAGATGGGCGCGGGAATGCCCGACATGGCAGCAGCACAGGCACAGCAGGAAGCTATGCTGAAAGCGGCGGGCATAGACCCGGAGACGGTGGCGCAGGCAGGCCGTCAGAACATGGCATACGCCCAGCAGATGATGCAGGGAATGATGGACGGCACACTCGGAGAGGAACTGTCCTCATCCGATGCAATGGCACAGATGATGGACGCCTTCGGTAGTGATGGGTGGACCATTAACAAAGCCGACGACGGCAAACTGGATACGGCACAGCTCCGGCTGCTGGCTTTCGGTGCGCCCATGTTAGTGTATAATGACGAGAATGTGGATTCGATTGACTGTCCTGAGGAAGATGTCGAAAGCATCAGGAGCACGATTGAGAGCTGGTGGAATGTGACTGACCGCGAGAGTACACTGGAGATTGTGAAGTGGCTGCTTGAAGAAGGGCATCATGCCGAGGCCGACGAAGCCCTTGAAAAAGTCCGGAAACGGGGAATCGAAAACATATCACAGGAAGAGCGAGACGACGAGGAAAGCAAGATAGGAGATGTCTGCCTGATAGCGGAGAGCATGGAAGAAAACGGATGGTGTCCCGGAGGGAAGATGCCGGGCAGCGTCATCGCATGGGATCTGGTGCGTCTGGTAAACCTCGGACGCTGGGCATACCTTTGCGGCTATGTGAACGAGGGTGAAATGTGGCAAATCATGCAGGCGGCGGCAGATACGGCACTTGAGCATTTCTCTTCATGGGAGGAATACGGAATGAGTTTCGTCATGGGCAGGGGCGTATGGCACGGTGACCCGGATGACAGTGAAACGGCATACGAGATAGTAAGCCTGCTGCTGGAGGATGACGAATCACCCTGGAAAAAATCAAATTTCAATATAGGATAAAAAAACAGAGAAAAATGAAACTGGAAGAAGAAAAAATTATGGATGAGGGAAAACATTTTCCCAGCCATTTCGGAGAGGTCTATGATGCCATGCCGGAGAAATTCGAGAAACGAAAAGACAAAGTAAAACCGATGATTTACTGGGGACTGACGGCAGTATGTGTGCTGCTTGTCATTTTTCCCGGGTGGCTGCCATTCATCCCCTCATGGCTGGTACGGACAGCCGGTGTTATCGGGGCGGTTTTCTGTGTCCTTACCGCGTTGGCCGCAGGCCTTAAAATCTATAACCGTACAAGTGGCGGCGAGGTGAAGCGTTACAAGACCAAGAAGTTCATCAGCAGCATGACAGACAAGGACGACATAGTAGCAGCCTTCAACCGCCATGATTTCGAGTACCTGTGCGATTTACCCAGCGGCAACGACCAACCGGTGCAGTTGCAAGTGGAAAAGGATGAAAAAGGGCGTGAGCTTTATTGCATCCTGGTTACATATACCAAGGGGTACAAGATTGTAGGGCTTGCAGACCCCGTTATCCTCACCGGGGTGGAATACGAGAAGAACGAGGCATTTATCCGGCACATGTGCGATAACGACGCCGACTGACAACCGGCAAGGTTCAAGGACCGATAATCTTTGATGTTGGGACACAGGAAACGGATTTACTGTGTCCCAACCTGTTCAGTACAAACTCATATCCACCAAACATAACCTGGAATATATTATAAAATGGAGTGCTAATATGGTATTCAACAACGATATATGACAAAAAGAACAAGTAAAACAAAATACTGCTTCATCAGAAGCCGAATGTTCGTCTGCCTGTTATTGCTATCTGCATTTTTGCCGGTAGCCCATACGCATGCTTCGGAGACTGCAGACTCCGTATATTTTCATGCGGAGCTTGATACGGTTGGCGGTCTCCGTGTCGGGCGGGTACTGCGGCTGACGTATGCACTGGTTAATTCCCGATTCGACACGGCTTCCTACCCAGTGTTCAATGACAGCATTAAAGTGTTGAACGGTCCGAAGCCGCATAAGAGAGAGAGCTGTTCCATTATAAACGGTGTGAAAAGCAATAGCTATGAAACAGGTTTCTATTATCTTGTACAGTTCAAAAACAGTGGGGAAGCCAGAATCCCTGTCGCATCCGTGACGGCCGATGGCAAGACATATACCACGCCGGAATACCGGGTGTCCGTACATCCTACCGAAGTGGACATGAGCAAGTTGGAATGTCATCTGGAGGTGGAGCAACTGAAGAGCGATTACGTCAAGTACCGTGCAATACTGACTTGCAACGCCCGTCCCGACCAGAATCCCCCCTTGTTGACCATTAACGGGAAAACGGTACCGCCAAACAGCAACTCATATTCGAGTTCCAAGAACAAGGAGGAATACACTTACACTTATTACTTTACCAGCGAGGGTTATGATGTGTCCTGCGAGGAACTGACCTTTGGCGGGGTTCCTTATTCCATCAAACCCAGGGAGAGCAAGCTGGACGAAGCGGATTATATTGTTGCAATCCTGATTATAGGTGCATTGTTCGAACTGATATGGTGGCTTGCCTACCGGATTCGCTACCGTGAGGAAAAGAATGCTCCCCTTGCCGCCTTTGTATTGGAAAAGAAGACGCTTCCCCTGATTATCAGCTGGGCGTACACCCACTACGGCGCATCGCATATGTTGATGCTTTATGCCGCAATGTTTATTTCCATAAGCGGAGTGATGCATTATTCGAGCAATATTGATATAGAGGGTCTTTTATGGCTCGGTATCATTCCCGGACTGCTTGCCTTTATACTTTACCGGCACCAACGGCGCAAGCTGGATTTCCAGAGCATACCGACCTCATTGGACAAACAGGCGATTTATGACCAGATATACAAGTTGTCGGTAACTTATGACTGGGACGTGGACCATTACGGCGAGGACTGCATCGTGGCTCATACCAATCCTTCCCTTTGGGGTATGACATGGGGAGAACAGATTTTTGTCGTGTTCGACAAAGGTCAGGTATGGGTCAATAGCGTAAACGACCTGAACAAGCGTACCTCGATATGTTCTTTCGGACATAACAAACGGAATATTCGAAGAATAAGGGAGGCACTTGCCGGTGCTGCCGGGCAAGAAGGGCATCTTTTTGCCGGGGGTGAATGCACATCCGGGCAATCTGCTAATTGGGGTAAGGTCAGGTATAATCAGGAAAAAACCATATCAACTGTCCATACTGTTGATGCAGATGATACAGAGAGAAAGAATAACCCTGCAGGCTCTGAGGAATATAACTTTCCTGTCGATAAGGAGACAAATGGAAAGGATAACAAAGATCTGTCATTCTGGTCACTAATAACTCCAAGAAAAGGAAATATCGCAACCCCCTTACTTATTTATATAAATGTGGCATTGTTTATAGTGATGTCTATATGTGGGGTAAGCCTTATAGAACCGACAGGCATTTCTTTGATGAAATGGGGTGCAGATTTTGGCCCGCTCACACTTACCGGTGATTGGTGGAGAACCGTGACCTGCAATTTTATCCATATCGGGATAATCCATTTGCTGATGAATATGTATGCTCTATTATACATCGGGATATTCTTGGAACAGATTATCGGAAGCAGAAAGTTGATGACCGCCTATCTCCTGACCGGATTATTCTCGGCATTGGCAAGCCTTACTGCTCATCCCGAAACGATAAGCGCAGGGGCTTCCGGTTCTATTTTCGGACTTTACGGCATCTTCCTTTCTTACCTGATCTTCAATCACAAGATAGAAAAACACCAGCGAAAATCTCTTTTGTTTAGCATAGGTTTCTTTGTAATCTACAATCTTTTGCTTGGAACTAAGGAAGAAGGAATAGATAATGCGGCACATATAGGAGGCCTTGTCTCAGGAGTCATATTGGGTATAACTTATCTTTTGGCAGACAAGTATAGCTCTAAAAGGGCCTCACGATATATCGCATATATTGCTGAAATGACATTTCTGATAATGTTCGCATTCCTTTTTACGGGACAGACAAAATCCGTACCTTCGGATTTTAGGGAAATAAGGAACATGTGGGAATACGGTACATTAGAGAAATACGCACAGGAAAGTGAATCTGAAGGCAGAATACAGGAAAGTGGAACAGATCATACTAATTATATACCCAACCAAGGGGATAATCCTGCAACATTTAGCGGCAGCGATGAAAGCATAGGAGACGGCAGGAGAGAGTATGTGAATAAAGCATGCGGACTGAGGTGTACATATCCCACAGGATGGAATGCTGTAGTAAAATCAGATGACAACTGTGTTTTACAGCTTATGGGCAATGCCGGTAATACCATTGTCTTCAACTACAAAAAGTTCTCTTCGACCGAGGAAATCGACAATGCACGCAATCTGTTGTTGAAATCTATGAGCGGGACCGCTCCCGAAAGTGTAAATATCAACGGAATACCGTTTGAACGGATTTCGGGCAGAAGGGAATATCCATTGGAAAGAGGTGGCAGCATGAACTTTAATCAGAGTATAATTTTTTATCTGAATAAAAAGGCGTTGGACGGTTTCATTATCGTTTCAATGACAGCGACCGAGACCCATGAATCCGAAGCCCATGATATAATCGGTTCTGTCAGAATATTACCATCCAACTCACAATGAAAATAAAAGAATACGCTACCGATGAGCTTTTGATGATGGCCAACAATGTAACCGGAGAATATACGGACAAGGAAGTGAGACAGGCCAAGCTGGAACTGTACAGACGCGGTGTAAACTACAAGTTGATAGCCGACATCATGGAAGAAAAGGAGGAAACCTTCATGAGAAGACTGGATGCCGCAGCCCGTGCTGAGCAGGAACGCCTTGACAAGGAGAGAGAGAAGAACAGGAACGTGAGTTACCGGTGGTGGGAACTGATACCGATGTTCCTGTTCGCCCCATTTTATATGTTCGGAGAAATGAGGTATTTTGTAGGCTCTATTATTTTACTGCCTGTCCACCTGCTAAGCCGGACTCCCGTTGACTTCAGTTATATGTTCAGGGAACTGCGAAGGCTGAAGGAGGAAAAGTGTGACCTGAAATTCAAACAGCGGCTTACTGTCTTGATTGCCGGAGATCTGTTTTATCTATCGGTATGCTGGTATAACTTTTTGAGATTCTGTTTCTAACGGGAATGAAGTACGATATATTTTTGGAAACATACATAATTGCATCTATGAAGGCAACATTCAAAAAATTATCCTGTGCCTGTCGGCTATCCTGTTCCTGCCGGCATTGCACGCCCCAACAAGGGCATATATTTCCAAGGAAACAGGCTCTGTTTGCCAGTACCCTGCGGACTGGAAGCATTGCACGGCAAATGAATATCCGGAAATGCGGGATAAAGGCCTGCTGGTTTCTGTGAAATCATTAACATACAAGTTGATTTTATATAGCAATGAAAAAAACAACGAATTTACCCAAGTTTAATAGCCAGGACGGGCGCTGTTACTGGATGAAGCCCGAGGTACAGGAGGAATTGCAGCCGCTCTTTGACCAGTGCATCCAGGATGCTATTGACGGGAGAATCATGCGGCTTGATTCTCTCTGGCCGCCGGTAGTGGTCAGCAGTCAAGGTGCGCCCTTTGAGGTGTGGCAACTGCTTAGGGCGTGGACCGAAATACAGCGGGCCGAGACCCTGGATGCGGAACAGGCCATCGCCTTCAGCGAAAACCTGCGCCGCCAGAGCCGGTGGGGTGAAATTGACCACCATCTACTTGATATGCTCAAACGGGAGCTGCAGGAAAAGTATTTTGTTGCAACAGACAATGAAGATGATCGCTTCTGGAATCGGGAGTATTCCCTGAAACCAGGTATCCATGCAGAGCAAGTTCCGGAGCCGCTGCTGCGCTTTGCCTGCTATGTGGCGGTAAACTATAAGGTATATGGCATGAGCTTCCAGTATTTGGACACCAATTACCTGTTGGGATTGGTCGGGAAAGTCCGACCGGATATAGTGGAAAAGCTGAAGGAAAACGGAACCGGCAGGTTGCCGTTCAACCTGCAAAAGAGAAAAACAGTGCACTTCACCGCATCGGCCAACGATGCCTTTGCCGTCATCCGTATTACTGCCAGGGATAATACGGAGGAATGCTGTCATGAAGTGCTGAACTACCTGTGTGAGCTTCTGGAGCAGGATGATTTTCCCCGCAGCTATGCTGTGGAGTTCAAAGGACCGGAAAAGAAGTATCTGCCCATTACAGGACTGCCCCAAAAGGGAGTAAACCAACTTTTTGCCTGTGCCGTGCAATACCCCAGCCTCCACCACTTGATGGAACGGTACGCCCGGCTTGCCATGCGGCAATATGAACAATACACCAATCTCAGCGATGAGCTGTGTGCCCTTCCCGGCAGTTTTGCCGTGTTTGCCTTGGGAATGCTGGGGCAAGAGTGGCGGCAGTTGGTGTGGGATTATCTTGACCTCTGCGATGATGAGCACTCCCGCTTACAGGAAAAATTCCTCCGGGAGTATGTGAAACAGTTCGGCTTTACCGCCGATACAGTCCCCGTTTTTGTCCGGGGGGTGCTGTCCATGCAGGACATGAAATATTCCAAGGACTATGCCGCATGGATGGCAAACGCCGAAAGCCTGGGTGCTCTGCTGGAGACAAAATCCCGTCTGTCTGAAATCGTCCCAAGCGGTTTTTCCTCCGACGAGGATGATGACGAGGATGATACCCCCAGTCAGGAAACAGAAGCCAGCCCGGAAGAAGTGCTGCAATACGCATGGGAAACAGTTTGCTATGTAATATGGGGCAAAAACAGCGCCAAGGGTGGTCAGAAAGTGGTGGACGCAGCTCCGGAGGAACTGAAAGAGATGTATCGACAAGTTTTCATTAACATAAAAAAAGAGAGAATACAGAGAAAATGATAAAAGAAACCATAGAGAAACTGAAAGGCATTATCGCCCAAAGTGACACGGGGCACCTGCCGCTGTCCTGCCGTATCGAACTGATGAAACAGGTCGGCGATGTACTCACCGTGCAGAAAATCATGTGCGAATGCTGCAAGAAAGCCTGTTCTGTCACGGGGCGACAGATTATGGACAATGTACATCTGCTTTCCCACATAAACGAGCATCTTTACAGAAAGCCGGACTCGGTGGAAGACATCGAGAAGGAGTCGGGCGAACTGTGGCTTCATGTGCAGAACAATCCTGACGAGGCGACCACAACCGTGAGCTGGGCCATCGCCAGCCTCGGGTATTTTGTCTGCGGTGATGCGGCCTCCATGCTGAACCCGGAAGATTACGAAGGAGAGGATGATGACAGTTTTGACCCTGAGAGCATGGACATCGATTTCATAGTGTCGCTGGTCTGCTCCGGTGGAAGTCCCTTTTCCGATAACTGGAAAGGTGACGTGGAAAAACGTAGGGAGTATTGGAACTGGTACCTGGACATGACTCTCGCCATGTATGAAAACCCGCAGCAGGAGGTCATACCCTTCCATGCAGTCAACGACCGTAACACACTCCACATACCTGTGCCGCCCGGGTGCGACCCGGCATTGTCCGGAAAGATAGAGCGGCTGAACTCCGCCCTCGATTCATACATCCATGCTCCCACGGACAGGAAAGAAACGGAGCGGATGAAACCTTATGCGGAGGACAGCTCCCTTGTCCGTATCGTGGCCGATGTCATCCGGGGGTATTCCTGCATACCCTCCACACCGCAGGAAAAGGAGGATTACCGCATAACCGGAATCTACAACTATGATGTCATCCGGTTCTGGTACTGCGTAGCCCTGCTCGCCCAGTCCCCGGACGAATGTGCGGTTGCCTGCCTGTCGGGACTTGCCCGTACCCTCATGGAGCAGGGACCGGGAGAACTTGGCATATTGTACCGCATCCTGCTTCTGCTGCCGGAGCGGGAACACCTGCACGGGCTGACAGACGAGCTTGCTAACTACTACCGGAAAATCATCCCAGACCTTGAAGCGGCGAAATGGCTTGCAGAGGCAGGCATCCCGTACCCAGACACTTTCGAGTGGTCCGTATCGTTCCGTTTCACTTCCAACGGGGAAACGGTCCTCCTGTCGGGGAACGAAACGGAAAGGAAAGCGTGGTTCACGCTGAGTGTCGAACTGTTCGGCCCTCAGGCTTTATACGGCGACTACACGAGGTTCACGAGCTACCACATCCATGTACGCAACGGGGACAACTCCGTTCACGGGCATTGGAATGAAAAGGACGGCTATCTCCTGCGTGATAACGAATACCTGATAAAAGATGAACACTACACTCCCAGACAGCTTGTCATACTGATGCACAAACTTTCGGGGGTAGGTATCCGTTTTTCAAAGGTCCCTGCCGACGTGTATGCTTCCAGGGGAATATCCGGCAAAGCCGTGAAGGAATGGATAAGGGAGATGATGGAGGCATACGAGCATGACTGCATGGAGGAGGTACGGGATCAGGCCCTTGACATACGCAAGGACGAGGGGGATGTTGGCGACACACTCAACGAGATAAGGAAAAAATGGGGAGAAGAGATACCGGTATTGAAAGAGGACCGTTTCGATGAAATCGAGATGCAGTATTCCTGCTTCTCGCACGAGATGGGCATTACTGCCCTGGGACAGGAGCTTACCTCATACGGGTACGCACTATATGACCTGAACGGGGATGACATATATCTTCTGGCATTGGTTCCGCAGGCGAAAATGCAGGCCTTTGAGGAGAAATGTTGCAAGTACGGGCAGTATTGCAAACTGCTGAAACAACCCCGTTATGATTTCGGAATGAAGGCAAAAACCATAAAGCTGCGCAAGCAGATGCCCCGTGAAAGGATGGCATGGCCTGATGACGGGAACAGATATATCACAAGAGGTTTTGCGGGTTATTTCGCTTATGGGGAATGGCGACAGGCGGATGTTGAGAAATGGCAGGGTACATTCGTTGCGGATCTACGTGTCACACCGCTTCAGCCGGTGAAGATGAAGACGAAAAAAATCCACCATTTCATATACTCGGAAGAACTGGATTTCTATGCGGCATTGTACCCGATCTCTTTGGGAGAAATGGTCATAGGAGGCAAGAATCCGTTGGAGGCGGAAAAATGGCCGCGCATGTGCAATATGGCCGTTGACGAAAAGTATGAGTTCCGGTGGTGCGGGCGTTATCTGTGTCTGGGCGATGTCCATAGCGCCATCATACACACCATGACACCACGGGGTGTGAAACATGTAAGCCGGCTCATACTGCCTGATAACCTGATGTATGCCCCCAGTTTCGGTACAGACGGCAAAGGAACGCTGTATATCATTCCGGGAGAGTTTTGCAATTCTCCGGTTATCCGTTATGACGGCAACGGGAAATATTACGGAATGCCGTTCAAAATGTCCGGACATGACAGATTCGATGAAGGCTGTATTCCTGTGCCGGACACATCCCGCCTCCTTCTGTTGGGAAGCTACACGGCAAGAAGCTGCAGCGGGATATGGATAGAACCGGGTCTGCTCGACCTGGACATGGCGACACAGAATTGCCGCATCGCCCCGCTCCGCATAGGGGACGGCTCTTTCCGTTTGCGTGTGTTCTACAAGGAGTGGGTGCTGGTGGAGAGCCAATCGAACGGCAACCGAACCGACTATGCCCGTCTCTGGAACCGGAAGACGGACGAAGTGCTACGCCTCCGTCCCGGCGTATTGGGCAACGAATCCTTCAAATCCATCCATGCGATGCCTGACGGAACTGTCATCGTGAATACCCTTAATAAAGGAGATGCATTGTACCGGGCGGAAGATTTCTGGAATTTCCTGCGCACGTCAAGCCGAGCGAAGAAACTGGGATACTGGCTCAACTATCCGAAGCCTTACCCGGACAGGGAATACGAGCTGCCTCCCTTGTCGGAAGACGTGACCCTGATGTTTGCACCTCCGTTCGTTGAATCTCAGCCAACCATTTCTCCTGTTGCAAAGCCGCAACCGACAAGAAGCGTCAAAACAGGACCTGCAGAAGCCTCCGAGACACAAGCCACAGACGGAGTAGAAATTGCAGAGGGACGGTTGAAAATAAACGGCCGGCAGATATCCATGCCTTTATCCTACACGGTTATGGTGCAGATTTTTGGCAAGGAGAGAATTGTGATCACCCATAAGACTATGCAGGATGACAGAGGCAGGACCATACAATACGACAGACGGAGTTTCCTCGTGTGGGACGATGCCGGAGTGACTGCTGTCCGGAACGAAGAGAATGCCTATAATATTTCGGCCATTTATTTACAGGTAAAAGAAAACAAGGAGCCGGTATCAGCCATTCCCGCACCAACCGGAATATACGGCAGTGAAATCATAGTGGATGGCATCAAGTGGGACAGGACATCCGACATGACTGTATGCAGCGGAGAATTGGAAATAGCGTCATCTGCATCCGGCGGCTATATGGAAATCACATTCGCAGGCAGCCGTGACAGGAGAGACACATGGCAGCACTACCGTGACATCATGGCTGAAAATATGCAGGCCGCACTCGTGGAAAGAGACCGTGTAAGGCTGATGGCAAGAAACCATCCTGCGGGCAAGCCCTCGGACGACCAACCGGATAGCGCCACTTCACTGGCTCAATCCTGCGAATCATTCCTTACCTATTCAGTCAATGCCCTCCATGCCGGTTATTCTATGGGCAGAAGCGTGCGTTATCTGAAAACCAACCTGCTCCCGCTTCTGACAGAGGCAGCGGAAAAGTGCAGCGAATACGGTTCCGTCAGGTTTTCAGATCTGCTGTCCGTATATTCCGGATGCGTGCTTCTCGGCTATGAAAAGGTAAATATGAAGCGGTTTTGCGAAAAGCTGGTTAAAAACGGTATCCGTGATTTCGTGTTCGATACCCTCACACGGTGTCTCGTCCCCGAATGGGACCTCACGGAAGACACGGTGTTTCCGAAAATAAAGGAGTGGATTGTTTCCCGGCATGGAAACACAATCGCGCCGGAAGCAGTGACTGCATTAAAAGAATTATCCAGCATATCCGGAAATGTCCTGATTTTAGATGCGATAATGAAAAGCATCCAAAATTAATAATCCGTAAAGGAGAATGCCGGAAATCAGGCAAAAACGGCTCTGAACCTGTAACATGAATAAGCCCCGAAGGTCTTTGCCTGACCTCCGGGGTTATCCTTTTCCCCTATGTCTTTATTTGTACCATCTGAGCGACATTGCCGTCTGTTCGCAGAAACGGGCATATTCCTCCTTGTCCGTCCCGCTTTCGATGCGGCGGTCAATTAGCTCTCCCAGTTCATCGAAACAGACTTCATCACTGATGCACTCCACCCCCGTACCGTCCCGAAGATACACCTCGTAATAGTCCGAGCCGTTCAGACATATAAGCACATCGCCCTGAAATAGTCTTCCGTTCACATGGAATTTCAGACCCGGCAAATCCTTGAATATGGCAGGCGTGAATTGTCCGATACCCCAAGACATGAGGATTTCCATGCGGGTCGTTGCTATCAGTTGTTCTCTAACGGTCTGTGCGACCTGTACCACATATTTTTTGTCCATCATCTTGATTTTTGATTGATTTATACTCTTTTCATTCGAACCAATCCGGGTTGCTTTCCTTCAAGACTTCAATCAGTTCCTTGTCCGGCAGAAGAAGATTCTGCGGTTCTGTAAAGTAGAATACCTCGTCGTATAGGTCTTCCGCTTCCTTACTGGCAAAACCTTCGTTCACATCCTCGAAACTGCCCGGCTGCAAGGCGTCAAGCAGTTCGGTTGAACCAATCAACAATTCTTCTCCGTCAATTGAATCGACGATACGGCAGATGTATGTCTTGCCGTCAAATTCCAATTCTTTTGTTCTCATATTCGATTTATTTTAATGGTATATACTTTCCGTGTTCATTGAGATATTCCATGATGCACTTCGCCTCTTCATGCGATGCCCTGTTGCGGTCATCGTAACGGCGGCTGTCGTCTGCCATGACCTTGATGCACTCCCGGATAAGCCGGTAAAGGCTCTGCTGATTTGTCGGGTGCATGCCCGGGATAGCCGCAGCGAATTTTCTGGGGTCGAAACTGTAGCTGTTCACCGCCATCTCCCACTCCTTTGCGAGTCTATACTCTTTCGATTCCTGAATATTTCTGTCCATAGTTTTGATTTTTAATAATTCTCATTACATATCCCATCAAGTTCCTTGACTATGCTTGATACACTTTCTCCTGTCAATCCTTCAATGTCATACAGCAAATCCAACAGAAAGCGATATGCCTTGTCTCCAGCTTCTGTAAATTCTCCTGTACTGTCGAATGCGTCACCGACACATCCAAGCTCTTGTAACAATTCTTCCAATGTTTTCATCTTTTTGAATTTAAGTTTTTTCTTTTCCCTCTGTTCGGCATCCTGCAACCGGAGCCGCTTCGGGTTTTACGGTGCAGGGAGAGGCCGCCGGATAAGCCATTCCCGATGTTTTTTCCTGCCAATTACTCTTGCCCCGGCAAGGAAGAATTTGCAGGAAATGCACTTCAAAACGGAGGGGACAGGCGCGGCAGCCTACATTCGCACCGTAGAAAACCTGCGGCGGTGACGGCATGGAGGCGGAAACATGGGAAGCCCCCAAACGGTATAAAGGGAATGAGCCTTGTGAGGCAAGGCTTTGGAAAAGGTCGGCAGGCGGTTAGAAAGGGATAGCAGCGGCATGGTGCCGCCGTCGCACCTTGTGGCTTTCACTAAAAAAGGCATGACCGACGCACCACATAACACAACAGTATGCAGGACGGATTTCTCCGCCCTGCTTCTGAACTGAATTATGGAAAGGTCAAGCCGCTACATCTTCGGCTTGTGGCGTTTCATCGGGTTGCGGTTCTTCCTGCTGCTCCGCTTCCTGCCTGGCCTTGTCCTGCACCATGAGGACTGCTTTCTTTTCCTCGATGCGCTGGTGGCGTTTCTCATAGACTTCATCATAACCCTTTCGGATTTCGGCAAGCGTTTCGGGCATGTGCTTCTCCGCAAATCGGAGCAAGAGGGTGGCTGCGGCATCGCTGGCCGGTGCGTCTTGGAACTCGGAAATCAAGAAGTCCCTGCGGATAACGGCTTTCGCCTTGCCATTCAGGTTTTCAATGATGCGCAACTTGTCCTTGTCGGAAAGGTAGTACACATTCTCGTCCTCAATGCCTACGGCTGCGTAATGCTCCCTGCGGAGATATGAAAGGAGGAAGTAATAAATCATCTTGTCCTCGTCAGCTCCGAACTTGGTTTCGGCGGTGTCCACCTCTAATATCCGCTTCTTGGTGTCCGCAACCGTCTTTTCAAGGGCGATTTCCTTATTGCGCTTGTCCTGCTTTTCCAGTTTCTCAAGCGGAGTAAGTTCTTTCTCCTTTGTCGATAACGTGCCGTTTGCCGTATTCGTTGCGGAGTTCTCCACATAACCGAGAAAGAGGTCTTTGTTACCGATAAGAACATAGAGCGATATTTCCCCCTCTTCACTTCGTCGTAATATGTCCTCGCATTCAGCCTTGTAATCTTCCTGCTCCTGCTCGAAGTCCCTTTGGGCTTCTTCGTATTCTTCCGTGGTCTCGTAATCTGCCGCTTCGGGTGCTTCGGGCAGTTCGGGATAGTCCTCATGGCGGCATGATAATCTCTCCACCTCGTAGCCAAGTTCCTCAAGCCGCTTGACAGTCGTGTCGTTGCAGGTGTAAAAGATAGAATAAGCAAGCGAAGCGGTAGGATGGTCTGCCAACATCTGCATGGCCTTTTCCACAAGATAGGCTGCATTCATGTCCTCAAGGCATTTCCTGTTGGCACACTTTCCGCAACTGCCCTCACAGAACAACATCATGTTGTTGGTGTTGTGCGGGCAGGACTTGCAGAGGGTCTTGTCAAAGGAATAGCGGTCAAGGTCAGTCGTATAATCACTTTCTATGCGTTTCGCCACATCTACGGCTTTCATGCCACGCCAACTGCCGTATATGACTCCCTCTTTCAGATGCCTGTCGTACACCTCACTCTGTATGTCCTCACCATATCGGCAGATTTCACTTGCCACACTGATTGTGATTTCGTCCGTTTCCAAAAGGGCTGCGATTTCGGGAATCAAAGTCGTGAATTTGAGCCGTGTGCGAATATAGTCTTCCGACTTGCCGAACTGAACAGCCAATGAATGCACATCGTGCCGTCCGCTCTCTATCAGTTTCTGATAGGCGTTTGCTTCCTCTATGGGTGTAACGTCCTTGCGCTGCAGGTTCTCCGTGACCGCCATTTCCTCGGCTACCTCGTCCGACACTTCGTATATGACTGCCGGAACGGTTTCCAGTCCTGCCATGAGCGATGCACGGTATCTGCGTTCGCCAAAGACAACCTCGAAGCGGTTTTCATCAATGGGGCGTACACCTATGGGCTGCAAGACACCCTGTTGCCGTATGCTCTCGGCAAGTTCGGCAAGGCTCGCCTCGTCAAAGGTCTTGCGAGGGTTGTAGTTACTCGGCTGAATGTCTGCCAATGCTACCGATGCGATGTTCTTCTCTACTGACTTCATGTCTGTTGCTTCCATAATTCAAAAAATTTAATTTGTTAATAACTTGTTTTTTTATTTTCCCTCTTGTCGGTTCTTTTCTGCCGAACCGCCTTTGGGGTTTTATGGATGCAGGTTCCGGCCGTCGGAACAGCTTCATAAGGCGGCTTTTCTTGCCAAATTACTCTTTCACGGAAAGGAAGAATTTTGCAAGAAATGCACTTCAAGCCACCGGATCAAGTGCGACGGCCTACCTTTGCATCTGGTAAAACCAAACCGGTGATGGAAAGAAGAAAAGACGGGAGATATGCGAAAGACCGGGGTCGGTATAAAGGGTGGATATTGCTCCGTGAGTGATTATAAAAAAGGAATAGGGCTGATTATAAAAGGTGACGGTTCTGCGTTCGGCCATTCGATAAAGGATACCGCAACCACCTCTGGCGGGTGCATTGCGGTATTTGTGGACAGCATTTTATGCTGCTTTGTCCGGCTTGCGCTGCCTTGTTTTCCAGCCGTACACGGCGGCTACATACGGATAGAGGGAACGTGTTCTCCGGCGGAAACCTTCTTCGTCGATTTCACGGTTGTAAATCTTATCGGCGATACGTTCCGCTTCGTCACGGTCTTTGGCGATACGATATAAGGCGTAGTTCGTACCGTCATGATGGCCCATCCGTCCGCGAATGTTGTAGCCGTCGCCGTACCATTCTGCATCGTCGCACTGGGATTTCAAAATATCGGCAATGGTGCTGCCCAATATTTGATAGCCTTGTCTCCGGCCTTTCCATAATCCCAAGTTGCCGAACACGACAATAATGCCGTCCACTTCTTTATTTAGGTTGCTCCGTTCATCATCCAACCAGCGATATACTTCTTCAGCCCATTCTTCGTCGCTGACCTCGTAACTGTCATCGTCCAATATTTCCCTCTGGGAATTTTGATAGTATTCTTTTGCCTTTTCGTCCAACAGGTCATAGCTTGACCAAATTATCTGTTTCATACGCTTTGAATTTTAAGTTTGACTTTCATTTTTTATCCCTGCCTTCGGAGGGTTTCCCTCGTCCGGCGGAATTTGATTTTACGTGCGGACCACAAGGCGGACAGAAGGGAAATAAGGCAAGGAGGAAGCGGATAGTCCCGTGGACGGTTTCATTTGTGTTGAACAAGTATTGACGAGCTTGCGAGTTGATGGTTGTTAACCACAAATGAATCCGCGCCTTGCCGATTCCCGACCGCCTTAACTTTGCACGGGAAAATCAATGGACGACGGCGGACTCTTCGTGTGGAGTATGAAGGAGTATAAAAGTGGGGACGTTCCGGAACGGTAACGAGCAAAACAAAAGCGGCTTCCAAGCCGCTTTGTCCGGATAAGGCAGAGGTTATTTCTTGCCTTTTCCCGGTTTCTTTTCCGGCTCGGCGGGAGTTTCCTCCTTTTCGACGGCCGGATAGAACTTGGTGGTGACCATCACGATACGGCTGTGCTTTACGCCGTCCTTGTCGGACCACTCTTCGGGTTTGAAATAGCCCTCCACGGTCAGGAGCGTACCTTTGGTCAGTTGGTCGAACGAACCGGCATTCTCTTTTTTGCGCCATGCTTCCATGCTCATTAGAGCTGATATGCGGCTGGTTTCATCGCCGTTCTTCTCCTGACGGCTGATTGCCAATGGGAAACGTGCTACACTGGTGTTGGTGAACTGGCGGATTTCAGCGTCCTTTGCTACGAATCCGGTTACTACGAAACTGTTCTCGATCTTTTTCATTGCGATTGTTTTTTGAAGTTAATAAATCATTTTTACGGTGCGGAAAAAGTAGGTGCAGTCAAGGGGATGCACCAAGGATAGCGCATAAATACTCTTTATTTTGGAGCGCAGCCCCAAACCGAAGGCCCGATAAAGGAAGATTTATGCGGTACGCCATTGGTCAAGGCCGCATGGCCGTTCCCGTCTGCATACTAACTTTGCAACGGAATAATGATGATGACTTCGATAGAAAACGGTCGCGAAAAAGACGAGGCAAGACAGATCGTGGCGGATTTTGGTTCGAAAGGACTTGTCCGCCTGACAACACAAGGGACGGCTTATTCCGGCATGAAGCCGGGAAGAATACCAGGGATAGGAAACATGCCGTTCACTGGCAAGATGGAAACGGCACAAGCGGGTATGCCGTCCGACCAACCCATAGGGCTGCTTTTGCGGTGGATTTCAACGGATGGAGAGCCGACAATCGGCGTGTACGGTGTATCAGTGTGGGGCTGTCCTGCCTGTTCCCGGTCGAAGGAATGGAGAAACGGCAAAGGGAAAAAGGCAGGACGCTGCCTTGTGTGTAAAGCGGCGAGGTAGCGTTCGTGCGAGTGAACGTTCGATATAAAAGGATATGGCGTAGCCAGAAGGTATAAAGGGGTATTTCCGAAGGAAACGGTATGAGCGTATGTTCGAAAATAAAAGAGGGTATCGCACCGGCATATCTGTCTTAGCCGGTGTAAACGGGCTGAAACTGATACTACAGCCCGTTACTGTATTTACCTTTTTTCTGTTTCGGTCTGTAATTCTACCGGCTCGTCATCCCATGTCAGTTCTTTGCCGAGAAGTTTGTAAACAGTCCCTTTGGGGAGTTCTATCTCGATTGGTATGTTGTACACTTCTTCCAAATACTCCCAATGCCCACAACGGGCTTTTCGGGCATAATCCATTCTGTTCCGTCTTTATTTACTGCCAACCATGCCATAATATTACATTTTTAATCTGTTTCTTTGTGATAATTTTATTCTTCTTGTGTTATCATTCTCTTGCTGTATTCCAAAATTTTATCCATCGTAAGCCACTCCGGTTTTTCGTCCTCTTTGAAACTATCATGCAGTTTTATCATAAACTCAATTTGCAATTTTTCGTCACCAGCCCATAAGGATTTGGGGTGTCTGTTACCGTAATTAAGGTAATACTCACAATCTGACTGTAAGCGTCCTAATAACTGGTATCTGAAAACTGAATCTCTGTGTATTACTTCGTCTACCGTTACTCTTCCATTTGAATTTGTTACATCGTTTGCCATAATCTATAAAATTTTAAGTTTTCTTTTTTTCCCTCTTGTAGCACCAACTACTTTCGGGCCTGATTTAATTATGTCGCCTCGAAAGGTGTCATGGCTCTTTATGCAAGGTTTCACGATTAAATACTACCCGCGCGAAGCGGAGGGTGGAGATTTTGTCGTGAACCGTCAGGCTTTGACCTTGCATACAAGAAAGACATGACAAGTACCTTTGCGACACAATTCATATCAGGCAGCCCGAAAGCGATGTGCGAATACAGGGAAGAGAAGGTCTCTTGCAAAAGGTCCGATAGTTTATATAAAAGGGTTGCAGCGAAAAGAAAAATATAAATGGATATTCCAGGCTGTATAAGAATTTTGATTGTGAGGATAAAAAAAGGTATTGAGCCAGCATGTTTATCGTGAGAAAAGAAACGGGCTGCAACTGGCAGTTCCAGTTCAGCCCGTAAAAGTACATCGGAGGTCTCTTGCCTGTTCCCGTCAGAAATGGGCTACCATAATCCGATGTTTGAAAATTCTGTTTTTATTGCTCGGTCGCCGTTGGTTTATCCAGATATGGTGTGCTCCGTATCCGAATATGAAATACTCATCGAGCGGGGTTTCGTTCTTCAAGCGTTCCATACTTGCACGAAGTTCGGTTTCATCGACTGAAAGAAGAATCGTGTTCATGATTCGGAAATAGATTTCTTCCGCTTCATCGCTATAGCGGCAAAAGACGTGTTCGATTGTTACATTCATAGTTCTATTGGTTTGATTGAGGTGTTTCGGGTACATTAGTCATTATTGATTCTCCGTCTTGATTGAAAATCTCTATTGTCGGGTTGCCGTCGTTTTCTTCGGGGAGCATGAATTCCGATGTATCGGTCAATGCTTGCCACTCTTCATAGCAAAGACGGTTGTCAATGATGTTCGACACGTCCTCACAGTTCCATGAGCGGACGATTGCCTCGGCTTCTTCGTAACTATTTGCTTTCACACTGAAATAATCCCGTTCCCAACTTGTAACCTTACGGTCTTGATAAAATTTGTATTTTCCCATTATCCTTGTTTTTTAACTGTTTACTTCTACAATATCCTCGATTCTGCCATATAGTATCGAGCGTAATGCTGTTTTGTCAGTAGCATAATACTCGTGAATACTTCCGTACTGTTTGACGAAATACCGTTTGAGAACGTCGGAAAAGTCAAAGTGATAACCGCTCAAGGCAATTCCACGTTTGAAATAAATGCTCTCTCGCACGTTACGGGTAATCCAGTTTTTTTCTTCCCGGTTTAACTTGCCTCCGTTATTCAGGTGTACCCGCAATTTGTAAACCTTGCTGTCCTGTAATATCTCCAGTTCGGGAATGTCCCATTTGACGAATTTTGTTGCTATCTGTATCATACGTTTGCTATCGTTTAATCATGGATAACCACTTCATCACGGTATTCTGAAATTTCCTTGCCGCTTTCAAGGCAGACAACTATGGTATTGCCATAGTCGCCCACAATTGTGCCTTCCGTGTAACCTTTATATGGATCGTGTAGCGTGCAGGATAAGCCGATAATATCGCTGTCTTCTTCGTATTCGTACATAGTGAATGTGTTTTAGGTTACAGTTTGATGTTCCATTTGCCTTGCGAGAATATCCGAAAGCTCACGTATTCGTCCTCTAACTCGTATGTCAGTATGCGGATATAGATTTTGTCTTTGGCTGCCAAAGAGGCTACCAGTTCATCAATTTCTTTTTCCGGGTATTCCCAACGGGAAGAAAATTCGGCATCTACCGTGTCGCCATACCGGTTGACAAGGCCGTTGAAATTATCGTCCAGAAATGCCTCTATCTTATCGAGGTCCTGTTTGTTTTCCGTACTTGCGTGGAAAATGTTTGTTGCATAGTTTGCCATAACTCTGAATTTTAAGTTTTCTTTTTTCCCTCTTGTAGCATCTGCTACTTTCGGGTTTGATTTAATTATGTCGCCTCGAAAGGTGTCATGGCTCTTTATGCAAGGTTTCACGATTAAATACTACCCGCGCGAAGCGGAGGGTGGAGATTTTGTCGTGAACCGTCAGGCTTTGACCTTGCATACAAGAAAGACATGACAAGTACCTTTGCGACACAATTCATATCAGGCAGCCCGAAAGCGGATGTGCGAACACAGGGAAGGGAAGAACTCGTATAAAAGGTTGATGGCTTATAAAAAGGGGGTGCAGCGAAAAGAAAAATATACCGTAGAATGTTTTCTCTTTGTGCTGTACAATAGGGAACGGAGTATTTTAATGAAGTCTGGGAGAAGGTTTAGTTTAGTCCGTTAGCCTATATATATGCTAAATCAAAGTAAACTATATTTAGGCAGACAAATTTGCCTGCCTATAAGTTTTTCCTTACCTTTGTATGAACTAAAGAAGACTTGTTTTTCTTTTGGCTGCAATGGCTCTTGGAAGCTCAAATGTAACTGTCGAACGAGGAAAAAAATTCTGGAAGGAAGCTGTTCAAGAAGTCCCGATTATAAGCAAGTGCAAGGAAAGAAACAGAGTGAAAACAAAAAATCGGGAAATGACTTTAATTAGCAATTTTGTTTCTTATTTGTTCCTCAATTAAAATCATAAAATTTTCAATAATTTGATTTTCAGACTATTACATGTAGTATTTTTGAGGAATTAAATTTATTGTCAATGAACAAATTAAAAGCAATGATATAAGTATTATAATTATCAATAATAGCATCAATGAAAATATTTTAAACAGTATAGACAAAAAATGTAAAGTCTATTTTTGTAAAAGAAAGATAGGCAGTAAGAATATTCTTCCAATAATAAGACTAAACTTTTACATATATACAATTAATCCCGATATCATCCATATTCATGCTCCAGGAATCGTTAACTTTATTGTTTCCAATAAAATAAAAGTTCGTACCATCCACAGTACATTAAACAAGAGTGACGAATTCAACAAATATAAAGCTTTATATGCCATATCGAATGCAGTGAGAGATTTTACAAAAAAACAAGGTTTTGAATCTATATCTATTCCAAACGGAATTAATTTTAAACACATAAAGACTAGCATAAAGGAAAAGCCGAGTAAAAATATTAAAATCATTCAAGTCAGTCGACTTAATCATATTGAGAAAGGACAAGATATTCTACTTGAAGCTTTTAATATAATTAAGAAAAAACAAATATATAACAATGTAGAATTGTATTTTATCGGAGAAGGAACTTCTAGACAATATCTTGAAAATCTAACAAAACAATATAATCTACAATCATCAGTTCATTTTGAAGGTAATAAAAGTAGAGATTATATATATAACAATCTTTGCAAATTTAATCTGTTCGTCCAACCTTCAAGATCCGAAGGCTTTGGCCTAACAATAGCAGAAGCAATGGCTGCAAAAGTTCCAGTTATTGTTAGTAACATAGAAGGTCCAATGGAAGTTATTGGTAATGGCAAATATGGATATTATTTTAAAACTGAAGATGTAGAAGATCTTGCCAATAAAATAGAATTAGTACTTAATACAGATAATAGTTCAATGACAGAGAAAGCTTATAATCATGTAACAAACACGTACGGTATAAATATCACTGCAGAACACTATATAAAAGAATACAGAAAAATACTCAAATAATTTTATCATATTTAATAAATTATCAAATCCTATTTCATCAAAACTACTCAAACCTATTTCCAATCAATTATAAATTCATAATAGTGTCAATTATGCTACAATCTATAAAAAAAATCATTTTATTCATACTACAAAACATACCTACTAAACATGTAACAGCAAATATTGTAACTATTCGTAAGCAGTCAAAAAATGGCTATTAATTGAAATAGATAACTTCGCTGCCAAGCAA
>ENA-OOVG01000059-OOVG01000059.1-human-gut-metagenome-genome-assembly--contig:-NODE-59-length-29489-cov-6.590779_pt1 | contig 29489 bp, 17 predicted proteins | sample MGYA00241555_ERZ501292 | MGnify/ENA primary metagenome ERZ501292 (study PRJEB25962, sample SAMEA2042362) | human gut metagenome | biome: human gut; feature: human-associated habitat; material: faeces... | reverse complement strand
TGTATAATTCCTTAATTTAACTTGTAACCTTCAAGGCCGCAGACCGTACAACGCCGGATTTACATCCAACCCCGTACGGGCCGCGCTGCTCCTCGCCTGTGTCAACTTTTCAAAGAACTTGTGCTCTGCATCACTTTTGGTGTGAAAGCGAGTGCAAAGGTAAAGCATTTGTCTTAATGCTGCAAATATTTCGCCAAGAATTTTTCAAAAACAATGCAAATTTATTATATTTTTGACTTAAATCAACTATTGTTCACGTAAAACGGGTCAAAAAACGTATTTAAGCTGTAAAATCACGAAATTTAAAATATGGAAGCAACCAGGCTAAAATCGACCGCCCGAAACGATAAGCCATAAACTGCTCAAACGGCTTTTCCGACACAACCACCTACACCCCATTACGAGGTCAAGCACAACATCCGCCTATGAAAGGAACCAGGCTTAGAGCTTTTATTCAATATAATAAGGTATAAAGAGCGTATCAAACCTCAGAGCGAAACGCCGCCAGCAAGAGGCATCAAAAAGAAGCATAAGCAAAACTGCGGCCAAAGATTACCATACGACAAAAGACAAAGCACGTAAAACACCAATTATAAGCAAAACATGTATATCTACTTACAATATAAAACATAACGAATTACATTGCAAAAGATGGCCTTTTGAACGATAAAATACGGTTGTTTGCCACGCAAAAGACCACATCCTGTCATGCAGGCAATGGCCACGTGGCACAAAAGAACGGCGAAACATACAGAAAAAACGGCCTTTCAGAAACCGCAGGCAACGTATTCAGAAACTGCAAACTGCCATAAACCAATGAGCGGAAAGGCATTACTGCCCCAAGAACATGCCGGTTGTCAAACAAAAAGATTACAATCCGAAAGAAAAAAGACTCTTAAACCACGCACATCAACCACAACAAAGAGGGAAACAATTACAGCAAACAAAAGTCCAACACGCATCAAACGCCCCGTTTTTTATCATTAACAAAAGCTTATTAAAATAAAATCACATCTCAAAACACGAATTGTTAAAACATGTATCGCTTTTACACGTCAATTCATGGTAAACTTATGGTAACAAATTCAAAGCTGACAAGCACCAGTACAACCCTAAACACACCTCTGACCTGTTACACATCCCAGCATAAGCCGCACATCCATCAAAGAATCAAGCAGGCAAACGGCCAGCAACAAACATCAAGATTAGAACAATCAGAGTTACAGACTGCAAAAGAAAGTGACAAGAAACGGCACGCTGAAATCGACAACAAAGCCGTGAAAAACCGACAAAACGACATAGGCGTTGCCCGACGTGCGCGTAATGACAGGCAGCGTTGTGTCCATGGTGGTAGCCCCTCCGGCCGAAATCGGGGCAAGGCGTCCGAACCAACGGACGAGAAGCGGAGCACAAAGCAAAGTCAACAGCTCACGCGATATGTTGGCAAGCAGGGCCACAGTGCCAAGCTCCGGGCCACGGTATTCAGTGATGAAAATGCTCGAAAGAGAATAATAGCCGAAGCCGGAACCCACGGCAAGGCAGTCGGCCAGGCTACGGCCAGGAAACAGCAGACTGGCAACGGCCACTCCGCCAAGCGTACCGGCCACAGTGACAAGAGGCAGGAGAAGCAGGCGCGGACTGACTGAACGGATGCTGCGGAGGACGGAAGAATCACCGCCTACGCTCACACCGACAAAAAACATCAGGGCGCACAAGGCATAAAAGCTGACATCAGAACATGACGCAAGCCACCCCGGAAAAAAGCCGCAGACACCGACAATTGTGCCGACGACAAAAAACGAAACTATGACGAGACCAGACTTCAAGAGCTAAAAAGATAAAAACGGGAACAATAAAACCAATCTACCTTGGGCATTAGACAAGGCAGACGGCCATAAAAAACAGGAAAACGGGAAAAAAGCACGCACAAACAAACCAGCCATCATTCACCCCTCACTCTTTCACCCTTAAACAACAGCCAGCAAAGCACGGCACACCCAAGCACGGCAAATGCAGAGAGCACAACAGCCTCAACGCCAAGACTGCCGAGCGAACCTACGACACGGGGATTGGCACCCACCTCTATTCCCAGTAAAAAAAGCAACAGCCAAATGAGAAACGTTATGACACGCGGCACAAAAGACAAGACGCGCCCACGCAACAAGCGGCCAACAACAATACCGCAGAGCATTATCAATATGACGGTAAACATCAGCTTGACCCCTTTTTATCTGATTGTAAAACGGAGACCGACGTTCAGGTTGAAGTTGAACGGCTTGTCCTTATATATCGTACTTACGCCGCTGCCGTTGTCGAAGTAATAGCTCACGCCCGGCTCGACATAAACTCCCACAACGTCACTGAAATTATACTGCACTCCGGCCGAAGCCCCTACAGACCACTGCGGCCGCTCGTCGCGCACATCAGCGTCGACGGTATTAACCACGGTATTGCCGGAAACATACTCCGTATGCGACTTTCCTGACACGCACAACTCGACAGAACCGCCTGCCGAAGCGTAGACTTCAAGGAAATCGGTATGCCATATATCATAATTGACGGCCACAGGTATGCCTATATAATGCAACTTCTGCTCCGTTGCATAACCTCCGGAATCATCGCCCGATGTTATGTCTGACGAATGATAAGAATAATTCACACCTGTCTCCACGCCGAAACGCCCGGGCAAATCGAACCGCACCGACGCGCCAACCTTTATCGGCTGGCGGTGCTTGACCTTCACTTCTGCGGCCTCGGCTCTTCCGTAAGCAAAATACGAAAGCATGTTTTCCTTGCCAAACACGGGGTCAGACTGCACACTGTTGAACGGACGTATGGACGTGCCACTGGCACCAGAAGAAGCTCCGACCCCAGTAAGCCCTGAACCGTAAACGGACACCGACATACCACCATGAGACCGAACATCGCCGGCTGAAGCCAGATACTGCGAGCCATCGCCGCCACGAGAAACGCCACCGGGACGATTACGCCTGACAACCACACTTCCGTTATCCTGCCTGCGAGTATCGCCTACGGTATTTTCACTCCCGACAGCAACGCCTTCAACAACAGCAATGCTGTCAGCTGGCATTTTTGCATCGACAGCCAAACTACCATCAGAGCGGACTTCACCGGGAACCGAATGCCCAGCATGACGCCGCACGGGAATCAAGGGCACATCATCTCCTGATGCAGATAAAGCCCCTGTTCCACCGACTCCACGCAAATCACCTGAAGGCTCCATAACAGCCACAGCGTCATAAGGCACGGCGTCACGACCGGCAAAGAACCACACTGTCACCACAACAACAGCCACACAGGCGACTACCGCCACAGCACGGCGATACCACATAGGCACAACAGCGGTACGACGACGGCGCTTTACCGCATCGCCGCCACCGTTGCCGGCGTCAATGGCATCCCTGACACTCTCCCACAGTCCGTCAGGCGGCGCGACCTTACGGTCGGCAAAACGTTTCCTTAGATGTTCTATCCATTGTTGTTCCATGACACATCAGTTTTTTTTCACACCGTCAACCACAAAAACGGTAAATATGCAAAAACGACAGCCTTGCTGAACGGTTTGAAACCATGGCGCTCGTGCTGCGCCCCGTCAGGCTGCGACACGCCACGTGCCAAAGCGTCGCCGGAACGGGCCGCGCCGGCATGCAAACCTACAGGCCGTTCACCATCCTGCCTGCCACGATACTCCTTTATTTTCCGGGCAAGAAGAGCCTTGGCCCTCGAAAATTGCGAAGCCGACGAACTCTCGCCTATTCCAAGCATAGCGGCAATCTCCTTATGGCTTTTCCGCTCGAACACATAAAGGTTGAACACCATACGGTAACCCGGCGGCAACGACAGAATCATGTCATTGAGCACGTCGTCGGGTATGCCTTCAGGCTCAGGTTCGTCAACCATGTCAGGCAGACGGTCGCCATATTCAATAAAACCATAGTTGGAATTCTTTTTCAAGAAGCGTAATGACTCATTGACTACAATCCTTGCCATCCATGCTTTCAAAGAACCTTCACCACGGAACTCAAACTTGCCCAATGATGTGAAAATCCTTATAAAGCACTCTTGCAGCACATCTTTGCGGTCGTTGTCATCGGCAATGTAACGGGCGCAAACAGCCGTCAAGTACTCTACGTACCTGTCGTAAAGCGATTTTACAGCCTTACCGTCCATACGTGCCAAAAGAGACACGAGGTCGCTTTCATTATATCCGCCGTTATCTGCCTTCATATCAAACAAAGAGCCTTAAAGCCACGGAAAAAGCGCCGGCGCCTGAATGCGGCAAACGACATTGCCAGCAGACAGGCGCAACCGCTTCATCCATGAACTCCACACTCTCTACATATATCATTACTTCAACCGGGAAGAATACGCCGCCCTGTCAACCTGGCCGTCAACGGCTGTCGCCTTGCGGCTGCAATAGTCGAACTGCACCGTCTTCTCGCCACTGTACGATTTGTATTTCAACGTCAGTTTGACTGTCTTACCCTCTGTATCAGGCAAGTCTGACAGGCGGAATGCCACCAAAGCATCGCCCTCAATGCCATTGACGTCGCCGAAAGCATTATGCTTGAACTCAACCTCATACGGGTCGTCAGGATTTCCTCCGGTAAGCAGGTTGACGTAATGCGCTACATTCGTATCGCCCCAACGGGTGCGGAAACGCAGCGTAAGGTAGCCGTCTTCAGCGATGTTCACCCAGTCACGTACAATCTCGATTGGGTCGTCGCCATATTCCGACACGTCTCCGTCAGCAGGATAAGGCACGGCTTTCTTCGTAAGAATGCTGTCAATCCAGTCAACCTCCACAGACTTGTCATAATATTCATTAGCCGGTTTCACCTCACGGTAGCACACGAGGGCACGCACCTCCTTGTCGCCAAAAGGAGAAGCGGCCATGTTCACAGGGTAAAGCGTTGTGCTATCATCAAGCTGCATGTAAAAACCAGCCCCTTCGATAGGCTTCACCGTAACCAAAGCGTTAGGCATCGGCGGATAATACCAGTAGTAGGTGTCATCATTGTCGCACGAGCCAAAAGAGAATAAAGCCATCATTGCAACAGCAAGTCCGGCCAAGAATTTCATTGTCTTCATAGTCTGCTCTTGTTTTTATCATTCAACAATGAAACACGCACAATACCCACAACCTTGCGCAAAGGAGCTTATTTTTAATTATTATTTACATATAAAAAAGATGTCGCGCCTGATTTCCCAACGCAACATCTTCAAAAAGTAATAGCGACTCATTTCCTTGCACTGTCTATCTCGATGCTCTCCAAATTACCTGTAACAGGATTCAGGACAACGCTTGTAAACAATTTTTTACCGAAAAGGTCTTCATCCAAAGCCGCCACAGTACCAAACTGTGCGGCATAAAGTTCATAAGCCGCCCATTGTTCGTTGCCCTTGTACAATGTAACTTGTATTTTCCCCGGAAGGTTTACATAAAGTCCTCCGTTGTCTTTCGCCTTCTTCCGGCTTAACAGCTCATCATGGATTGACGGTGTAACATGCTTGTCTTCCACACTTATATAATAAGGATTGCCTCCAAGGTCGTCGGCATCAGTTATACCCATCCACTTTGAAAAACGGAAAAGCAACTGCCTGTCAACCTCTTTCACCGGCACGAACTTTACCACGGCCTCCATAGTATCACGCTCTGTAATACCGCTGAAAAGCTGCATCAGGGCGTTCTCCTGCGTCTCAAGGTTTGCCAGCATGATGCGCAGCTGCTCGCCGTCCTTTGGCATAAAGTCGGCCTGCCCCTTGTTCAGAAGGCTTCTGCTGTCACGTATGTCATATATTTCAAAGGCACACAATTCGGCCATTTTCGCCGAACTTCCGGCCGAAAGGATGTCCTCATTCATATAATCACGCGGATTAAGCCGCGCAGGCTTTGGCGCCGGCTTGAAAGGAACAGGCTGCTCAACGATTTTCGGGTCGGCGTTGACAGCAAGCAAAACGCTGTTGTCATCAATGTCAACAGTCTGTATGTTGTGCTTCGAGTCGGTAGGCAACATGTAAAACTTGGACGTGTCACGCTCACCTACGGAGTTGATGTCAAGCCCCAATATGCGGTAAGTCACGGAAGGCTTCATGCTGACATTGTTCATCTTCATGTATTTTTCAGCATAGACGGCAAACTCTCCGGGCGTATATGACGTTTTCTCAATCTTCACCGTAAAACGCAACTCTGTACGCGGAAGATAGTAAGCCGTGCCCTCCGCCACGTCCTTGCTCCTCTGCGCGAGCAATGTCTGGCAGCCTGACACAAATAATAATAAAGCGATGGTAAGGGTTTTCATGTCGTTATTTTCGAATAAATAAATAATTGATTCATGCGCCAAGACGTATAAACGCCTGTGGGAGGAACTTGATTATGTCACTTGCAACAAGGCTTTCCCGACCGACATCATGGGCTGCCAAATCGCCGGCAAGTCCATGCAGGTACATTCCAAGCATGCAGGCATCAGCCTGCTTGTAGCCCCGTGCAAGCAGTCCTGTTATAATTCCGGCAAGCACATCGCCGCTTCCGGCCGTAGCCATCCCAGCATTCCCGGTAGTGTTGAAAAATACATTACCGTCAGGCAGACACAAGGCCGAATAATGTCCTTTCAATATTATATAAGCCTGCAGGCGTTCAGCCATATCACGCGCGCTGTCAAGACGCTCGTAACCGTCCCCATAATGAATGCCTGCCAATCTCTCAAATTCTCTTGGATGTGGTGTCAATATTACACCTTTGGGCAACTGCTGCAACCAAGCTCTGTGGCTTGACAATATATTAAGCCCGTCGGCATCAATCACAACAGGAGCCTGCGTCCTGCGTATCTGCGTTATAAGGGCTATAGCCGAAGATTCCTGTTGCCCCAGTCCCGGCCCCATACACACAGCATCAAAGCCGAAAGCGTCAACCGCTTCAGAAAAGTATTTGTCATCCTTGTCCAAACACATGACCGCCTCCGGGACGGCAACCTGCATTATGTCATTATTGCGGAACGGTGTACATACGGCCACTTTGCCTACACCGCTTCTCAAACATGCTTTAGTTGCAAGCACAGCGGCACCCGCCATGCCATAACTGCCGGCTATAATGAGCGCATTGCCCATGTCGCCTTTATGCGCGAAAACGCTCCTATGCAAAAGCCTCGGCCGGATATCACCTTCTTCCAACAAGCTGTAAGGAGACGGTATTGCCGCCATTCCTTCTTTGCTCAAGCCAATATCAAGCACCTTCAATTCGCCTATGAACTTCTGATTTTCAGGGAACAGGAATGAAAGTTTTTTATGTTGTAATGTGAAAGTGACATCAGCCCTTACAATATTCGCCCTTACATTGTATGTGTTGTCTTCCGCCATAAGTCCCGACGGAACGTCGATGGCAGCCACTGTTGCCGATGACTGGTTAATATATTTCGCCAACGAAGCGAACCCCCCGGCAAGGGGCTTGTTCAAGCCAGAACCGAACAGTCCGTCAACAACCAGCATCCCCCTATCCAATTTTGGAGGGTCGAACTCTTCTGTAACCTCTACAAACGACTTAACGGCCTTGCACCCAGCAAGCCTCTTCCTGTTAGCGTCGCAATCATCAGACAAATTACCGCCTATATTAAACAAATAGGCGTCAACTTGATATCTTTGTTCCGCCAGCATTCTCGCCACAGCCAAAGCGTCACCGCCGTTATTTCCGGGGCCGGCAAAGACGACAACAGGCGTGTCCTTGCCCCACTCTGCGGTTATCGCACGCACAATAGCCTTTGCAGCACGCTCCATCAAGTCTATCGAACTGATTGGTTCGTGCTCAATTGTATATTTGTCAAGCTCACGAATCTGAGCGCTTGTAAAAATCTTCATCAGTGCAAAAATACTAAATTAATGCAGAACGTTTGTCACATTTGGCATATTTTTAGTAATTTTGTGCCAAAATATCAATAAAGCATCATGTCAACAATAAAAATCCACGACAAGACATTCAGGATTTCATATACTGAAGAGGAAATTCTGAAACACGTAAAAGCCATTGCCGACCGCATAAACAAAGACATGGAGGGAAAGAACCCGCTGTTTCTCGCCGTACTCAACGGCTCGTTCGTTTTTGCAGCCGACCTTATGAGGATGATTACAGTTCCATGTGAAATCTCATTCGTAAAGCTGGCTTCTTATCAGGGAACAATGTCTACAGGAACAATCAAAGAAGTGTTCGGGATTAACGAAGACATTTCCGGACGCGACATCATAATAGTGGAAGACATTGTCGAGTCGGGACTGACAATGAAACGGATGCTGGAGTCATTAGGAACACGCAACCCTGCGTCAATACATATATGCACGCTGTTGCTTAAACCAGAAAAGCTCAAAGTCGAGCTTGACATTGAATATGTGGCAATGAAGATACCCAACGACTTCATCGTCGGCTACGGACTTGATTACGACCAGCAAGGCCGCAACCTGCGGAATATCTATACCTTGGTTGAAGAATAACAAGACAAACATACCATATCAAACTCTAAGATGAAGAATATTGTTATTTTCGGCGCGCCCGGTTCAGGAAAGGGCACGCAAAGCGATTTGATGATTAAAAAGTACGGTCTCGGCCATATCTCGACCGGCGACGTACTGCGCAACGAAATCAAGAACGAGACAGAACTCGGTAAGACGGCCAAACAGTATATAGACAAAGGCCAGCTTATCCCTGACGAACTTATGATAGACATCCTCGCAAGCGTTTACGACAGCTTCGGAAAAGAACATAAGGGTGTTATCTTCGACGGTTTCCCCCGCACAATACCGCAAGCGGAAGCATTGAAGAAGATGCTCGACCAGCGTGGACACAAGGTGGCTGCAATGATAGAGCTTGACGTTCCCGAAGAAGAACTCATGACACGACTCATCAAACGCGGACAGGAAAGCGGACGTTCAGACGACAACGAAGAAACAATCAAGAAGCGTCTCGACGTGTACCACAACCAGACTGCACCGCTGATAGAATGGTACAAGAAAGAGAACCTGCACCATCATATTAACGGACTCGGAGAACTTGACCGCATTTTCGCAGACATCTGCAACGTAATAGACAACATTTAATCCCAATAATTAAGAGTTAAGAATTAAGAGTTAAGAAAATATGCTTTTCCATACATCAACTGCAAAACGGTTTTCTTAACTCTTAGTTCTTAACTCTTTACTCTTAAACCCCTTCACTATGCCAGAATCCAACTTTGTAGACTACGTTAAGATTTACTGCCGCTCTGGAAAAGGCGGACGCGGCTCCATGCACCTACGACACGCCAAATACCAGCCCAACGGAGGTCCCGACGGCGGTGACGGCGGCAAAGGCGGCAGCGTTTACCTGCGCGGCAACCACAACTATTGGACTCTGCTTCACCTTAAATACCAACGCCACATATACGCCGAGCACGGGGGCAACGGCGGAAAGGCCAAATGCCACGGCACCGACGGAAAGGACGTCTACATTGACGTGCCGTGCGGAACCGTAGTATATAACGCCGAAACGGGCAAATACGTATGCGACGTGACCTACGACGGGCAAGAAGTGCTGCTGCTGAAAGGCGGACGCGGCGGTCTTGGCAACTTCCAGTTCCGCACTGCCACCAACCAGGCACCGCGCTTCGCACAGCCGGGAGAGCCGATGGAAGAAATGACAATCATTCTCGAACTGAAGCTGCTTGCCGACGTCGGACTGGTAGGTTTCCCGAACGCAGGCAAGAGTACGCTGCTTTCGGCGCTGTCAAGCGCACGTCCGAAAATAGCGAACTATCCGTTCACCACGCTCGAACCGTCGCTTGGCATAGTGAGTTACCATGACCGACAGTCATTCGTCATGGCCGACATTCCGGGAATAATCGAAGGAGCGAGCGAAGGGCGCGGACTCGGTCTGCGCTTCCTACGCCACATCGAACGCAACTCCTTGCTGCTGTTTATGGTTCCCGGCGACACTGACGACATAAAGAAAGAATACGAGGTACTGCTCAATGAGCTAAAAAACTTCAACCCCGAAATGCTCGACAAGCACCGCGTTCTCGCCGTAACAAAATGCGACTTGCTTGACGAAGAGCTGATTGGAATGCTTAAAGAAACAACTCCCGACGACATTCCCGTGGTGTTCATCTCCGCCGTTACAGGCCAAGGGCTCAACGAACTTAAAGACGTTCTCTGGCGTGAGCTGAACAGCGAGAGCAACAAACTAAAGGCCATAACGGCCGAAGACACACTCATCCACCGCGACAAAGACCTCTATACACTGCCGGAAGAGCTGCGTGTTGAAGGAGAGGATGAGATAGAATTTATCGACGAAGACGAAATTGAAGACGTTGACGATGTAGAGTATTTCGACATTGACGACGAGAAAGACTGACAAGCACTGAGGTTGGCAGGCCGTTTTGCCTGTCAACCTCATGCCAACCCCATGCCTTATGCCACAACCCATACTTTCTTTTTACAACCTATCGCAGTCTGTCACGGCGTTCAGCACAACGCGCCACGGCGGCTTCAGCCAAGGCGCATACGGCGAATTCAACATCAACAGGTACTGCGGTGACGATGAAGAGTGCGTCAACCGTAACCTTGAAGCTCTTGGCCGGACGCTCGGAATAAGCCCAAATGCCATCATCATGCCGCATCAGACGCACGGCAACGAGGTGAGACAAATAGCAAAAGACTTCCTTCCGCTTCCTGAAACGGTCAAGAGCATGGTGCTTGAAGGCGTTGACGCGCTGATAACCGACGTCAGAAACATTTGCATCGGAGTATCAACGGCCGACTGTATTCCCATTATCATTTACGACCCTGAGCACAACGCATCAGCCGCCGTACATGCCGGATGGCGCAGCACAGTGCAGCTCATCGTGCAAAAAGCGGTAAGTGCAATGCATATAGCTTACGGTTCGCACCCCGACAAGCTGCTGGCTGCTATCGGCCCGGGCATATCACTTGACGCTTTTGAAGTTGGCGACGAGGTGTATGACGAGTTCTCCGCCGCCGGTTTCGACATGGGAGCCATCAGCCTGCGCAAAGAAAAATGGCACATCGACCTTAAAGAATGCAACAGGCGGCAACTTGTCCTCTCAGGCTTGCAGCCCGAAAACATAACAGTCTCACCGGTCTGCACATTCTCCAGCAGCTCCGACTACTTCTCCGCACGCCGCCTCGGCACAGCATCGGGCAGGATATACACAGGCATTATGCTGAAATAAAATCACTAAAGGAAAACAAACTAACCGCAAATTATCATGAAAAAACTTTTTATTGTTTTATCCGCGCTTATCGCCGGCATCACAATCCAGGCACAAAAATACTTAGGCGGAGACATCTCGCTGCTGCCAACTTACCGGCAAAACGGAACAGAGTATAAGGACCAAGACGGCAAAACGACATGCCCGTACAAGATTTTCAAGCAGTCTGGATGGAACGCCATGCGCGTCCGACTGTTCGTTGACCCGGCCAACGCGCCCCAAGACAACAAGGACGAAGGCGTTTGCCAAGACCTGCCGTATGTCGTAAGCCTGTGCAAGCAAATCAAGGAACACGGCTTCAAGCTGATGCTTGACTTCCATTACTCCGACACATGGGCCGACCCGGGAAAGCAATTCACGCCGCACGCATGGGCTAAAGCCATCGAAGGCAAAAGCCGCGACGAACAAATCAGGATGCTCACCGATTCCGTTTACAGCCACACCCGGACAGCATTGGAGACATTGAAGAAGGAAAACGCTATGCCCGACTTCATCCAAGTGGGCAACGAAATCACTTTCGGGACGCTCTGGCCAACGGGAAAAGTAGACCCTGTCAAAGACGACAACTGGGACACTTTGCTGACATTCCTGCGCGCCGGGGTGAAGGCTTGCCGCGAGGTTTGCCCCAAGGCGCAAATCATAATACACACGGAACACGCCCAAGACTGGCTCGCCACTGAAGGATATTATGACAAACTGAAAAAAGGAAAGCTCGACTATGATGTCATCGGACTGAGTTATTACCCCATGTGGCACGGCACAATAAAGCACCTCGGCGTTGTTCTCGACAGTATCAAGACCGAGTTCAACAAGCCGGTGATGATTGTAGAAGCCGCGTTCTACTACTCACACAAGAACGACAAGTGGGAGCCTGACCCCAACCGCTACGCAGAACTCTACCCCATCAGCGCGGAAGGGCAGCGCAAGTTCACCGAAGAACTCGTTACAATGCTCAACAGCCACGACAACGTTACCGGCCTGTTCTGGTGGTTCCCGGAAGAGAACGAGTCGGGCGCAACAGTCGTAAAAAGTTGGCTTAACCGCGGCCTGTTTGACAACGAGACGGGAAAAGCACTTCCAGCGTTGGATGAATTGAGCAAATTCATTGAGTAGTCAACGAGGGACAAGGGACAAGTAGACGAGGGACGAGCAGACAAGGGGATTTGCGTTGCTAATCAACTAAAGTATCCTCTTGTCTGCTCGTCCCTTGTCTACTCGTCCCTTGTCAACTCGTTCCTTGTCAACTCGTTCCTTGTCAACTCGTCTACTAAAAAACTACGGATGCCTCGGCCTTATGCGCTTGAGCAGCTGCGTAAGGTTTTCTTTTATGCTGCGGTTGAGTATAACCAGGACGACAGCCACCAATATGAGCGTTATCCCTACGGCCTCGCTCAACGTAAACTCCTCACCGAACACCATAGCACCGATGCACACCGCCGTGACAGGCTCAAGCGCACCGAGGATTGAAGTCAGCGTACCGCCGATGTTGTGCACGGCCAGCAGCAGCGTAATGTTTGATATAACGGTGGGCGCAACGGCCAGCAACACCACGTTGACCGCCGACACTGCGTCGGGCAAAGGCTGTACCCCGCCGCCAAGACCGTTCTTTACGGCGAACATCAGCGTGGTGAACACAAAGACGTAAAACGCCAGCTTGCGGCTGTGCATATCCCTTACGCGCGACTTGTTAACGGCTATTATATAGCTTGCATACCCCACGGCGGAAAGCAGCACCACGCCTACCCCGACAGGGTCGAGCTTCAGTTCCGTGCCGTTGAGCGACAGCTTGGCCACTCCGGCGATGGCCAGCACAACGGCAGTCCACGTCACCCACGACGCCTTTTCCCTGAAAAGTGCGAACATCAGCAGCGTTACGAATACGGGATAAGTGAAGTGGAGCGTCGTGGCAACGCCTGCACCCATAGCCTCGTAACCGTAAAGCAGGAACATCGATGAGGCTGTGTAGAACACCGCCAGCAACACGATTACCGCCAAGTCGCGCCAGCTTACCCTGAACGACTCCTTCTTTACAATCATCATCAGAGCCAACGCCGCCGTAGCCGTAATGAAGCGGTAAAACAATATGGAGTCTGACGCCATGCCCTTCTGCATCAACGGCAGCGTGAACAGCGGAATTAGACCGAACGTAACCGACGTAGCCACGCCGTACATAAAACCTTTTACTTTCGCACTCATCTGTATATAAAGTCAAATACGGGGTGCAAAGGTACAAACTTTAACGGAGAAAAAACAAATACATACAATCAATTCGTCCGGCCGAGGAACTGAAAGCGAGCGTTAAACCAATGAAGAAATACATGCTTATGCCGAAATCACGTACACAACAGATGCTGAATTGAAACGTGCATGACAATTACCAAGTCCCCCATTTGCAACCAATTAAAAGCAGGTAATCAAGCTCCCTCCCTTCGGGAGGGTTGGGGTGGGTATCAGTTCTGATTTGGATGGGTTTCCAAAAGGCCGTCTTTTACCTTGCAAAAGGCCATGTTTTAGACGCTAAAAGGCCGCCTTTCACAATGCGAAAGACGGCCTTTTATAAAGACACCGTTCAACGGGTGTAAATTCAGTGTTCAGTCATTGCCGTTATCTTGCGTCCTTTACAAACTTCACGGCGTCGTTTCCGGCCTTGACGATGTACGTTCCGTCGGCGATGGCCGCTGCCGGGATTACATGTACATACGTGTCGGCTGACTTGCCGCTGTAGAGCACCGCTCCGTTAACGTCATACAAAGTGACTGCTGTTCCGGGCTTCAGGCCGTACACCTTGATTTCGTCATCGTCCGCCTCTACACGCAGGCCGTTCTCGCTCTCAACGCCGTTTATGCCGGTTGCAGTGAGCGTAACGGGGGCAGAATACTTCTCGCCCGATACCGAATAGATGGCCGATACCTGATATTCAAGATACTTGTTGTCAATCGGAGTGTCGTCGATGTAGGTCGTTTCCGTCACAGTTTCCGTGTTAAGACGCTCGCGGTTGCGGTAAACGTTGTAGCCCATGAACGCGTTTTTCTGCGACGTAGCCTCAACTCCTACAGGCACTGCCACGAGCTTGCTGCCGGCCGGCAAAGCCTTTGGAGCAAACGTCTTGCGTGTCTTGCTCATTGCCTTTGCAGGCTCAAGCGGAACGTTCGAGTAGGCACTCAAGCCTATCGAGATGTTCCAGTTGGCGTCTATGCCTGTTTCAGAATCGTTAAGCAGTCCCCAAGTCACTCCGTCGTTAGAATAGAGGTTGCCCCTTCCGCTGTTTGCCGGGCCACGGTCGTAGCCGAGCGGAGCGGTGATTTCGTTGTGCTCTATGTAAAGAGCCACGAGCAGGTCTTTCGACGGGTCAACGGCGAGAGGCTCGTCAAGCTTGACGTTGTTGAACGAATACTGGCGCATCGTTGGCACATACTGCTGACGCACGAGGGTGTTGCCCTCATAGATGAGGATGAACAGTGCGTCGGGTACCTGGTTGATGTAGAACTCGACATCGGTAAGCGACAGCTCCTCATAGTCCTTCAAATCGTCGGCATACCAGCGTGCTCCGGCGTAGAACGCGCCTCCACTCGACAGTCCTCCGGCGTCATAGCTGTTGCCGTCGTGCCAGCGCAGGTAAATCGGTTCGCCAAGTGCCGGGAACTGCCAGCTAAGCTTCACGTTGCCGTCAGGCTCAAATCCGGCTGTAAGTCCGGTCGGTGCAAGTCCGCCGTTGTCATAGTCGAGGTCGATGCCGACCTTTTCTGACAGGTCGCTGACTGCTGCCGTCATCGTGGTAAGGCGCACCTGGTAGTCATAGTGGCCGGGCAGCAGGTTGCGGTCAATGTAGCTTATGCCCTGCACAGGCTCGTCGTTGATTTGCTCGTCGTTGCGGAATATGTCGTAAGCATAGACCGTCTGCTCGGGTTCAGACGAGAACAAGCGTATAGCATCGACAAATTGCGGAGCTACGCCGGCATCTTTCCTTACTGCGATGTACGACGTTCCGGCGGGTATCTCCGCCTCAACCTCGCTCCAAGCCTCGTTGGTCTGATATACGTTCATGCGTATGAAGTCGGCCTCATCGGTGCCGCCGATTGAGCGCAAGAGCGTCAGCGAGCCGTGCCCGTTGTGGTCGTCAGCGTTGCGTACGGCCATCTTCAGGTGCGTGCTTCCGTTCACAGGGATGATGATTGTGGCCTCGGCGTCCTCGTCGGCGGTAATCGCCTTCGTGCCCTCGTATGCATAGTCGGATGTCGCCGTCCATGCGTTGCCGGTGTTGCCCCATCCGTTTATGTTTACGGGAGCTTGCAGTTCGGCGTTCTCGAAGCCTTCGGCCACCTCAGCGCCTTCATTCATCTGCGGGTCTACAAACGACAGGAGAACGTTGTAGCCGTAGGTAGACTGCACGGCCTTGACATATTCTGGCACTTCTGCCGTGCCCTTGGGCTGGATTTGTATGTCTACTGTTGCACGGCTGTCAGACTTGCTTCCGTCAATATAAACCGTCTCGATTTCATACTTGTAAGAGCCTTCATTGTCAAGACTTTCCGCAAAATAGCGGCGTGTCAGCGGTTCGTCGTTCACCTGCTCGCCGTTGCGGTAGACGTTATAGCCCGTCACTCCGCTTACGCCTTCAAGCTCGATGAATGCGAACTTGGTGTTGTCGTCCTGGCGTTGCAGCGCCAAGGCAAGGAACTTAGAACCGTCGGGACGCGACACAACAGACATACCTCCGGCCGAAGCTGTTGATATTCCTGTTATCTCGGAGTAAGCAGTCACGTCGATGCTGCCCACCCGTTGAGAAGTCGCGAAGTCGTATATGCCTATTGTACGGGTATTGTCACCGCCCTGTTCGAAGGCATACAGCAGGCCGTCATTATATGCCGTGCCGCTCGCTCCGAGCAAAGTAGGCCCGTTGCCAATCTTGCTTCCGTCCTTCCTTACATAGATACTGGTCTCCCAGTCGCCAACCTCGAAGCCGCCGTTGCCGCCGTCAAGCTCGGGGATGTATGCCAGATGGCGAGAGAACTCGGAAATGGTCATCGTGGCAAGAACCATGTGCGCCTCCATGTCAACCTTGTAAATGTTGGTGCTGTAATCGCCTACATAGAAGTCGGTGCCATCGTAAACGATGTTCCTTATTCCCTCGATGCCGTCTATTGTAAAGCTTTCGATGTACTCTCCGTCCATCGAGTACTTGTTCACATAACCGTCCTTAGAGTAAGTCGAGGTGTAGATGAAGTTGTTGTCTGACGCTATACCCATCTCAACACCCTCGTCATGGCCGGTGAAAGAATTGACATATTCGGGCATGTTGTCGTCTACCGTCACCGGACGGGTCGTGATGTCAGCCTTCAATGTATGCGTGCCGTCCGTCGGATAGTCCCAGCGCAGAGTTACATCCCTGTTGATGTGCACGTCCGCATCAATCGCAGAAGGTGCGTAAGGACCGTATATGCCGACTATCTCAACGCTTACGCTCTCGCTTTCAGCCGACTCTCCGCCATCAGAATAAACCGACGTTAAGGTGTACTCGTGAGTTCCAGACTCGCTTACAACGTCAGTATAGCTCGTGGCTGTAACGGGTTTGTCATTAACCTTCTCTCCGTCGCGGTACACATTGTAGCCTGAAGGAGCCTCTTCGACCATGCTTTCATCAGGAACAACGTCAATCTTTATGTTGAAGTTGCCGGCGATGCCTTGGTAAGAAGCCGGGAACCATGTCTCTCCGTCTATCGACAGGAGGTTGCCCTTGCCGTCAACTGCCTGGCTGGCGTCCATTCCCAACGGCTTTATGCCTTGCGCATTCTGCAGCTGGAAGGCAAACCTGTACTCCGCACCCGGCTCAATGAGGAGCGGCTCGTCAATGGTTACGTCGGTATATGTGCCGTCATACAAGATGTTGCCGTTGTACGTTTTCGAATAAACACTTTCTCCGTCCTTATACACGAACAGTCTAAGATACGAGCAAGGGTTGACGAGTTGTACCGACACTGACGACACACGCTTGTTGCGGTAAGGCACAAGGTCTTCGGCAGTCCAATCCGAAGCGGCATAGAAAGTGCCACCGTCGGCAACGCCCATTGCATCAGCATATACGCCGGTTGACCATGATACGCTGTTGCTCTCGCCAGCATTTACAAGCGGAGATTTCCACGTCAGGTTGACGTTATTGTTGCCTTCAACCACTGCGGCAGGCTCAAGCGGAGCGTAATACTGCGCGCCCTGCTTTACGAAAGCTGCCACGGAGTCTGACGGGAGCGACTCTTCACCACCGTCATAAACGGCCGTCACCTTATAATAATACTCTCCGTAAACAAGCTTGTCGTCCGTGAACGCCGCCTCTGTAACGGCTTCAGTGTTCACTTTCGTGCCGTCACGGTAAACATTGTAACCCATCGGTGCACGGCTTTCGTCGCCCGGTTTCCATGTAAGCTGTACCGAAGCCTGTCCCGGTTCGGCCTTAAGCTCTACAGGACGCGGCGACGCTGCATCGGCATTAACGTCCATACTTACAGCCAATGACTGCTCTCCAAGTTCGGGAACGGTCAGTATTTCAGCTGTAGTCTCAAACTTGTCACCCTTCTTTGCGTTAACTGAATTGAAGCCGAAAGTGATGTCCTGGCTGTCACCGGGCTGAAGCGTGCCGTGCTTTGGCGACATTTCAACCCATTCTCCTATTTCACACAGAGTGTAGTTGAAGATTAATCCCGGCGACTGCTGCAACACTCCGGTTAGCGTAAGCGTGCCCTCCTTGATGTCAAACGACGACGACAGACCGCCAATCCTATTCACTCCTGTTGAGGCATCGCCGATTTTGTAACCCGGAACGTCGGTTGCGAGATGGCTTACGCCAGTAAGGCGTGCTTCATTAATATTGTACTGATATATCGCAACGCGGTCAATCATGGTTTCAGACGACGATCCGTCGGCCAGCCAAAGGTAAGGGCCGCCGGGCGTAACATTGTCATAGGCAGAACCAATGACCGAAAGCGTTGTGTTTTCGTCAAAGTTCTCAACCGACACCATTATTTTTCCTGTCATGCTGATAAGCCCCAACGTATTCCATCCGCCAATCCAAAGGCCGCCAAGGTCGGGGTCGTAGCAGCAGTGGGTGATTTCCAGACCCGGCTCGGCATCAACCGTAATGATGTCTGCCACACGCTTGTTGTAGAAGTCTAACTTGAACACGCGGTTTGTACCGTCGCTTCCGTAGAAGTAACGTCCGTCGAAAGTGAGGTCGTAAATGGGGAAGTACATGTCGGGCAGACGGAAGCGTTCAACGAGCGTTCCGTTCTTGTCATACTTCCAGAACTCGCCAAGTTCGATTGAAGAGCTGGTGTAATAGTTCTCGCCGTCAAACGCAACGCACGACTGAAGGTCGCCGGACGCGGTGAAAGAGCCCTGTATTTCCCAAAGACGCGATGCGTCGCCGCTGCCCGCTTCGGGCTTGGTGTTGAGATACCAGGTCATCGGGCCGTCGCCGGTATTGCTCAATGTGACGGTCTTCTCGATGCTGCTTTCAGCCGCGATTTCGGCTGCCACGTCGGTTGACGACAATGTCATAACAGGCCGTTTAAGCTTAGCGGTGAATGCGTTTTCACCATCTTTGCTTACGGTCCACTCCCCTTCGTAAATGTTGTAGCCGTCGTTCACGATTGACACGGCGTATGTGTCGTCCTCGATTTCATCGAATACGACCTTGCCGTCATCGCCGGTGGTGGCTGTGTACACGCCTCCCGAATTGCCTGTAAGCGTCACGGGGCAGCCTGCAACAGCTCCGTCGGCCGACATTACGGTGAGCGTTGCCGTTGTCCATTCAGGGTTCCAAACCTTTATGTCGTCAACATACCAGTAGTCGATATATGTCGAAATGGCGCCGTAAGCACGGAAACGGATACGGAAAAGGTTGCTGTCGAGCAGGCCGCCGATGTTGTACTGGCATACTTTCCAGTCGAATGCGCCCTGCTTGTTGTCAAACGTCGCAACGTTCTTCCACGTCTTTCCGCCGTCGCTTGTCACTTCCACTGCAAGGTAGTCGTCGTTCTCGTGGCGTTCATTCTGCAGTTTCAGGTTGAAGCGCAGGTAGGTGGCGGCCTTGTTTACGGTGTTCAGTTCACGTGTGACAAGCGACTGGTCGTAGTTCGCCAGATTTGAATATCTGAACGTGGCGCACGGATCAACAAGTCCAGTAGCATAGTAGTCTATTCTCCAGTTGTTCACGTCGTATGCGTCGCCGTTCATCGTGCTCCACTTGTCTTCGGCCAAAGTCCATGTCTCGAAGTCGTCCTCAAAAGGCAGAAGCCTGATGTCAGGCACTTCAACCTGCAACGCGTCAGACTTCTCCGACTCGCTGCCGTCAGAATAAACGGCGGTCACCGTGTAGCTGTATGTGCCGTAGTCGTCAACCGTATCGGTGTATCTCACCTCGGTGACAGGTTCCTGGTTAACCTTTGTGTCGTCACGGTATATGTTGAAGCCGGTGAGCTTCGCCACGGCGGCAGGAGCTTTCATCGGCATCACGCCCGGGCGTACTTCATTCGTACCGACGAAGATGTCGTCGATGAGCAGCATGAAGGCATCGTCAGATACGCAGTTGATGGTAACATACTTGGCCTCCTGGGGTATCTCGTATTCATACAAGTTCCACTCTGCCGGAAGCTCAACGTAGTCGCCTCCTTGCACCCATGTGAAGTTTGACGGGCTTATGCCAGTGGTAGAATAGCCCACGCGGATGCGCTCAAGCGCATAAACGTCATTGTAGCTTCGTGCGCGGAAGCTGATTTTGAAGTCGCTCGAGAAGTTGAGTTCAGGCGATATTATGAAGTCGTTGTTTGGCACGTCTGCCGCGCAGAAGTCAACCAGCATCTTATTGCCCGAGAATGGTTTATAGTTAGGGTTGGTGTCTGTCGCCGGCGATGTCATCGACGGGTTCATCACGATGAAGGCCATCTTCTGTCCCATATTGGGGAAGGTGCAGGCCTGCCACGTGTACGTCCTCGCGTTGTCGGCGTCGATATACTGCCAGCCGACACTGCCGGGCGAGTTGATTACGAAGTCGTCGTGCGTCTCGAAGTCGTCCCAATAGCCGTCCGTGGCCTCGGGAGTATTCCAGCTTAGCGACACATCCTTGTTGTCGACCTCCATCAGGCGGAGGCCGTAAGGTATGCCGTCCTCGCTGCCTGCAAGGTTAATCAGCGAATAGGGCGACCGCTGCGTGTCGACCTTGGCGGGCATGTTTTCCGCCGGCTTCACTTTCTCCTGTTTGTCGTCATTGCGCCCGTCGGCTATCGCGGCCACGCAGACGGCGCACCCGGCTGCCGCCACTAACGACAAGATGTATTTCCTTATTTTCATTGTTTTGTTGTTATCTTTTGTTTATTCGGCGTTGTCCTTGCATGCCAGTTGGCGGCGTTTTGCCGCCTTAGCATAACTGCCTGACTGTCAACAGGTTGCGTATAGCTTTGCAAAAGACCGTCTTTTAGCCTGCAAAAGGCCGTGTTTCAGGCGGTGAAAGGTGGCCTTTCGCCTTGCAAAAGGCCGTCTTTTACATTTCCGCCTGCTTCATGCCGCCCTGCCGGGCGTCTGCCATGAGGACATTGCCTGTGGCATTTTATCTTACTATCACCTTTGTACGGTATGTCTGGCCGTCGCCTTCAATGCTTACGAGCACGATGCCGCGCTGGCCGTCAAGCCTGATGTCGGCGTGCTGGCCGTCGGCCTCGCCGCTGTAAAGCAGGGCGCCCGAAGGCGAAGCGCACGTGATGCGGTAGCCCGGCTTAAGGCCGTCTATGCCTAAATAGCCCTCGCCCACTGTGACGCTTATGCCCGACTCGCCGATTGTTTCGGTTATCGACGACGGGCCGCCGTACTCGTAGTAAGCGTTCTCCGACTGGTCGTAGAAGAAGTTTCCGTCGCCGGAAGCCACCCATACCACATAACGTCCATTGTTAAACTCACCGGGAGTCACTGCATTGATTACCATCGAAGTATGAAGTACTCCCGTTTCTTCATCCCATGTTCCGCCAGCAGAAAGGTCTTCGATAATCTTTCCGTCGGTATAGCCGAGCGTAAGATACCTCACGCGTCCGTTGCGTCCGCCGTGTGTGAACCTGAAGCGCAGCTTCTTGAAGCCCTGGTCTTGCACATAGGCAAGCCAGTCGCACTCCTGTCCCTCGTTGTCATATTCGCTAAGAGTAAGCCTCTGGCCTACGCTTGTCCACGTTGTGCCGTCCTTTGTTCCCTCTACAAGCAGGGTTGAAGTGCCGGTTGGGCCTGACGTCGTGAGCATGAATTTAAGGTCGGTTATGCCTTCGGGGAATTCCCTAAGCTCAACGGTAGCGTCGCCGGTGAAGAGCATCGAACCTGTGCTCAGCTGCACGTCGCCCTCAACTTTCTCGAAGAACGACATCGGGGCGAACACCAGAACCTCGTTAGGCTCGTCGGTTTCCTTGCCGAAATACAGGTAATAGTTCTTGGCCTTTTCCACCGGCGTCCACTCTACAAACAGCTGGTCGGGAGCGGTCTGGTCAAACGTGGTGATGGTAGGAGCCGGCAGTTTCTCGGTAACTGCTACGTTCCAAATCCACAGGTTGGTCTGAAGCTTCTCCGAACAGCACCTGAAAGCGATGTAAATATCCTGTCCGGCAAAGCGGCTAAGGTCAACTTCCTCTATGTGCTGCTCGCCGAAATAATCGGCGAACGACAGCCTTTCATAAAGGTAGAAGTCGTCGATGTCGCTCGTCTTGGTTGACACATAGATTTCCAAATCCTCAACGGTGGTTGTCTCAGCCACGCCGCGCGAGAAGAACAGCACCGCGTTCTCCGGCACGTGTATGCGCCTCTTGCTTATAAGCCAGTCGTCGGCGTTGTTCCAGTAGTTGAACTGGTAAACCAGTCCGCCGGTGCTCTCGTCGAGAATCCACGTTGTGCCGTCGCCGTTGCGGTCTACAATCTGCCAGCAGTCGGGCTGCCCGTTAGTCCATGACAGGAAGTCGGCGATGAACGGAGCTGATGCCGTTGCACACTCGGTTGTGAACAATATCGCCGAGCCGTAATTAACAGTACCGTCGCTCATCCTTGCGTATGCCCTTACGTTGTAGTTGCTTCCGGGCTGCAGGTTGTCAACGGCTGCGCTGAACTTGCCGTCAGCCATAGCCGCAGTCTTGTGCTCTCCCTCTACCGTCGGGTTCTCCTCGAGCGACCAGCAGAAACCTGTCTCGGTCACTTCCGCCGTGTTTCCGCTCATCTCCGCTGTGAAAGTAGCCGACACGTCGCGTATGTCCGTCGGCACGTTAGTCTTCACGAAGTCCCATGTCGATGTGCCTCCGCCTACCTGGAAACGTATGATGCCGTCCTGCTCGATGATGTTCGTCACGGGCACGTTTACCGGCTCGTTGCTCCAGTTCAAAGAGTTTGGTGTAGAAGTGTCGGTAAACTCGGTGTTCGCACTTGTTCCTGGATATGTGTCTCCGGCACGCGAGTTCTCGTCGTCAACGCCGTCGGCCGCCTTGATGTACATGCAGCGGTGGTTTGCGTTGTTGTTGGGACCGTTCACGCTCCAGTACTCGTCCACCATTTCCTGTGTATAGTCATAGTGGTATATAAGCAGTCCGTGAGCCGGTATGTACGAGTCCCAGCCGGTCTTCTGCCTGTTTTCAAGCACAAACCACTCGTAACCCGTGCCGGGTTCGCGGTCGGGCTGTGCGTTGATGTATCTCGCCTTGTTTGTCGCGACATTGTCGAGCGTCACGTCCTCGGCGTTTTTCAGCTCAACTATGTCGGTGCCTTCCTTTGCCCATCCCATCTGCAAACGCTCGAAAGCCATCAGGCAGGGAGGCGTGCGGCTGTCGTTGTTGTAACTGCCAGAAGCGTACAGGCTGTACGCGCCCGGGTCAACTCCGTAGCCGTTTGTATAATCGTCGGTGTCATACATGTCCTTCAGGCCGAGAATGTGTCCGAACTCGTGGGTGAACGTTCCGATGCCGTCCATCGTCGGCACAGCCGGCGCTCCGGGCATGCCCACAAGCTCGGCGGAGCATGAGTATTCGTCTATCTTCACTCCGTCAATCTCGAACACATCGTCACCCATCGTCCAGCTGTGTGGCCACATGTCATTAGGGTTGGCCGTGCTGGCCTCGCTGTAGCCCGCGTATATTACATAACAGTTGTCAACAACGCCGTCGCCGTCGTTGTCAAACTTGCTGAAATCAAGGCCGGGATTGGCCCCCTTGGCCAGCTGGCAGGCCTCCTTTATCATAGAACGGGGGTCTATGTCCTCGCCGGTGTCTTCCGCATTCCCTGCGTATGCAACCAGAGGCTTGGACAAAGTGTAAGGCCCTACCACCGTGAAGTTGGGCACAAACTGCCCCATTGAATTGTCCCTCCAGTAGTCTTTAACGCTGCCGGTACCGCCGTTTGTGCTGTAGCCCGGCTCGTTGAGCCATGTTTCAAAGTCTTCATTCTTGTACTTGAACGTGCTGTCGGCGAAATTCACGAGTATTACAAGATACTCGCAGTCGCCGCTAACGGTTCTCGCCGCCGCGGCGTTGGCGGCATTCGCCTTTGCCGCCGGTTGTTTTTCAAGCCATGGCCGCACCGTCCTGCCCGGCTGTTTCAGCGTCAATGGGCGGCGTGTCTTCATGTCGGCGGTAATCAGGGTGGCCGCCTTCAGGTTGGCAACGAACGTCTTTTCCTCGGCGGTACGTTCGCCTACGTTGCGCGCACGCAACGCGGAGAGAGTCTTCTTGCCCGTCTTGAAGTCATAGTCGACATAGCGGAAGAAGCCCGCCTTGTCCATTTCGAGCATGAAACCGTCGATTGTCGTGGTGTAATGGAAACTCTCATCACCGTGAATCCTCACCGTGATTTTCGTGCCGTCGGGCTGCGTTATGGTGACAGGACGCGGATAAGCCTTTACGGCATCGGCGTCTTGCGGCACACACAACAGCAGGCCCAAGCCCACCAAAAGTTTTTTCAGAATTTTCATGTATTGAATGTTTAATGAGTATTTTAAGGCGTTTGCCGCCACCAGACAAGGCTGGGACAACAAACGCCCGTATGTATTGATACTATTTTACGATAACTTTCTTCACAGTATTGTTGATTTTAACAATGTAAATGCCTTTGTCCAAGCTGAACGACGCACTGCCAGAAACCTTCTCGCTGACAACCGCAGCACCTGAAACGGTGTACACCCTGACGTCGGCATTGTCGGCATTGATGTTGAGAGTACCGCCATTTACGCTGATTGAAGAGCCTGTACCGACGCTGCCTATGCCTGACGTTCCGTCAGAAGTGAATGTCATATTGGTATTGCCATAGCACTGGTCTATCATTATATAATAATCACCTGCAGCCGCAACCTCCTTGGTAAAGGTGTAGGTTGTTACGTAAGTTTCTTCGTCATAGCTGTAATTGAATGTCATGTATTCGCCCGAACCTGTAGTAGACTCCAAGCCTTGATACCAATATCCGCTGATAAAATTGTCGGCTGTAATGGTAATATTGCATGCTTCCGGCAAAGAAACCTTATACCACATAGGCGCTGTACGCGATACGGAAGGAACGGCTACGGTCTCGTCTTTCTGTAGTTCGATGGCTGTAGAAGCCGACTCGCCAGCCTCAAAGTCCCTTATAGTGAATGTGATTACGCATCCTTCGTGGGGAGCCGCCATCTTCAAGTTGACAAGGAACACATCACCTGCGGCTACACTTACCTCCGCACCATAAACGGTTGTTGACGTGCTACCGTCATAGCTGCTCATAACCATGTCTGACAAATAGCTGTCCGTAGACCTGCCGTACTGCATTCTTTCAGTATAATTATAAGGAACATCGCTCTCGATGACAAGCTTTCCGGCCCTGTCGGCAGTGTATTGCAGCCAATAGTCGCCGTAAGTCTCCGCGCCGAAGGTGAACTTTCCGTCTTCAACTATCACGGGATTGTCGCGCGTTTCGCCCTGTTCAAACTCGGCCTCCGCCAAAGTGAACTCGTCGCCTGCCTTGGCATTGTCTATCTGTATGTAATACTCAGTGCCCTCGGTAGCTGTAAGCGAGTATTCGGCTCCGGTCTGCGACGCTGTAACAGGAGTATAATAACCGTAGCTGTACACGGAGAATGACACGGCCATTTCAATCGTTCCGGCCAGAACAAGCTTGCAGTTCTTGGTGGGAGTGTACTTGTAATACCTTGTGCCGTCGGCATCGATTTCGTTTGTACCGAGCACTGCGTCGAGCGGTTCGCTTATCAGGTCGCCTTGCCTGATGTCTTCAAACGAAGCGGTAAACTCTATCGGCGACGACTCTGAAGACGTCCACCTTATTATATAACGCTGACCCGACGTGCCACCGTTCACCTCCGCGCGTACAGAAGCGTTGCCGCTTGTAGCGTTATAGCTGTTGCCCTGCACATATACGGCAACCGAGGTTGCTGTGTTCGTTATTTCAGACAGTGCCTCTACGTTGAGGAACTTATGCTCTCCGGCAGGCACATCCACGGCGTAATAATACGTTCCTCCTGCATTTGACGTGGTTTCTGTTGCGGGCAGGCTCTCCAGTACAATCGGGTTGTCTTCCTTCTCGCCCTGCTTGTAGTCTTCAACCGCAAAGGTCAATGTACTTGGCTGGTCAACACTCATTCCACGATTTACACTTATATAATATGTAGTGCCAGGATAAGGCAGTTCGAAACGTACGTCAAAGCTACCTGGTAGCGACTCTGCATAAGTCTGTTCGTAATCAATGTTGGCCTTGTTGTTGTAGACCTTTACCTGTGCCCTAAGTCCCGTGCCACCGTTAATAACGCCATAGCCGGTGCTGGTATTTGTAAACGTGTACCAATATTCGCCGGACTCGGCAGGCAGCTCGTTGTCACCCTCTACAAGCGTGAAAGGCATGTCCAAAGTGTCTTCAACGGGGTGGGTCACCTCCGCCGTGAGGATGAACGGACCGTAGTGGGTAAACGTAAGGTCGTAGGTCTGGCCGTTCTCAACCGGGAATTTGTAAACATACTCACCGCTGCTTACCGACTCAGCGTATGTCGGCGCACCGCCGTTGACCGAAACCTGCACGTATGTTGTCAATGTAAGCTGCAGGACTCCGTCTTCAGTAGCGGTGTATTTAGCATACGATGTCAGGTTGCTGCCGGCCACAATGGACGAACCCATGTAAGCCTCCTCGCCAACGACGATGGGCATCGGGTCGTCAGCCGACAAGCCCTTGCCAATGTTCTCACCGGTAGCCATCTCGGCTGTGAGCGTACCCGTATCACTGCCACCGGCCAGTACGTAATACGTCCGGCCGCTTTCCAGACTGTAGGTGCTTATCGAAGACGACCTGTAAACGCCTCTCAGGGAAACCTGGGTAGCGGCGTCACCTTCGCCGTCATACGTGTAAACGGAAACATACCCAGCCGACGGAGTAAGCGTAAGCAGTGTGTTTCCATCTGGCGTATAATACCAATAGGCATACCCGCCGGGGGCGTCAAGAGTCCAAGGATTCTCTCCCCCTTGCAATTCCAGCGCGGTTTCTTCAGAACTCTGCGCCATTGCAGTGACGGCGCAGACCGCCGTCAACAACAAGAGTAAAAGTTTTTTCATATTCAAGACATATTTGGTTAATATTAATCATCCAGCTTAACATTTGTTACAACAGCGACACCTGTTGTATTAATAAATCGCTATTCCGGCGGCAAATTTACTAAATTAAAATGCAAATAATGATTAATTCTGGATTTTTCTTACAAATAAATTCACTTTTCTTTACAAGAAATCTACGTCTAAGCGATTTTCATCTACCTTAATTCCGCAACACTTTGATTTAACTTTATTTATAAGTTCCTGAGCAACAAAAAGTTGCTCAGGATTTTGCCGTGTCAGATTTTTCACTTATCTTAGTGTTGCAAATCAAAACAAGCGTAAATCGTAACAAGACATGGCAAAGGTACAAATAAAATCTGAGAAACTCACACCTTTTGGAGGATTTTTTTCAATCATGGAGAAATTTGACTCCATGCTTTCACCCGTTATCGACTCAACACTGGGTCAGAGATGCCGCAGTATCATCGGATATCAGTTCAGCGAGATAGTCCGTTCGCTGATGAGCGTTTATTTCTGTGGCGGCTCATGCGTGGAAGACGTAACGTCACAACTGATGCGCCATCTCTCGTATCATCCTACCCTTCGTACATGCAGCTCTGATACCATCCTCAGAGCCATCAAGGAACTGACACAGGAAAACATCTCCTATACTTCCGACCAAGGCAAGACCTATGATTTCAATACTGCAGACAAACTCAACACATTGCTTATAAACGCTTTGGTTTCTACAGGCGAGTTGAAGGAAATTGAGGAATACGATGTTGACTTTGACCATCAGTTTCTTGAAACGGAGAAGTATGATGCAAAACCGACCTACAAAAAGTTCCTCGGCTACAGGCCTGGCGTATATGTTATCGGTGACAAGATAGTCTATATCGAGAACAGCGATGGCAACACGAATGTGCGTTTTCATCAGGCAGACACCCATAAGAGATTCTTCGCTCTTCTGGAATCCCAGAACATCCGTGTAAATCGCTTCAGGGCAGACTGCGGTTCCTGCTCGAAGGAAATCGTCAGTGAGATAGAGAAGCATTGCAAACATTTCTACATCCGTGCCAACCGATGCAGTTCGCTCTACAATGACATCTTTGCTCTGAGAGGATGGAAGACGGAGGAGATTAACGGCATCCAGTTCGAACTCAATTCCATTCTCGTTGAGAAATGGGAAGGCAAGTGCTATCGTCTTGTCATCCAGAGACAAAGACGCAACAGTGGCGACCTTGACCTATGGGAAGGCGAATACACTTACCGTTGTATTCTGACCAACGATTACAAGTCATCGACAAGGGACATTGTTGAATTCTACAATCTGCGTGGCGGCAAGGAACGTATCTTTGACGACATGAACAACGGATTCGGTTGGAGCAGGCTCCCCAAGTCATTCATGGCGGAGAATACTGTCTTTCTTCTGCTTACTGCATTGATACACAATTTCTACAAGACCATCATGAGCAGGCTTGACACCAAGGCTTTTGGGCTCAAGAAAACGAGTCGCATAAAGGCTTTTGTCTTCAGATTCATCTCCGTACCTGCCAAGTGGATCATGACTGCAAGGCAATACGTGCTGAATATCTACACAGAGAACCGCGCTTATGCAAAACCCTTCAAAACAGAATTCGGATAAGAATCCTTTCTTTCCGGTTAGAATCTGCGTATTACCTCAAGTCGCATCGTGGGGTAAGGGGATGTTGGCTACATATTGATGTTGTGCTGTTGCTTTTTACTGAAAGCTACTACTAACGACTCATAAATCTACCCTTAATCGTGTATTGGATGATAGTTGCGGATTTTAGGTATATTAGAAAGCCGCACCAATGGAGTCTTACCTATAAGCTGCAGCAAATTGTCCTTTATATTGCTCATATTTATCAGATTATTTTTTCTGTACTCTTTTTCCGTATGGTTCCACATCTTCTGTTACCCAGAGATTACCCCCGATAACAGCCCCCCTGCCGATTGTTATACGCCCCAATATGGTAGCATTTGAATATACCGTCACATTATCCTCCAATATGGGGTGGCGTGGTATTCCCTTTATCGGATTTCCGTTTTCGTCAGTCGGGAAACTTTTTGCACCGAGTGTGACACCCTGATACAGTGTGACGTGATTCCCGATGATACAAGTCTGCCCTATCACGATACCGGTTCCATGATCTATATTGAAATATTCTCCTATCTCAGCCCCCGGATGAATATCTATCCCTGTCTCAAAATGGGCAAGCTCACTGATAATTCTCGGTATGAGCGGTATCTCCATTTTATATAGTTCGTGGGCAATCCTGTGGTTTGAAATGGCTCTGATGGCAGGATAGCAGGATATTATCTCCCCGATACAGGTCGCTGCCGGATCTCCGTCAAAGGCTGCATGAATGTCCGTTGCCAGCACCCTTCTCATTTCGGGAAGGCTCCGTATGAACCTCTCGGCATACTTTCTTGCCGTCTGGCAGCAGGGAGTTCCCTTTATCCTTTCCTTCATGTTCTCATTTCCGAAGAGCATACCCGCCTGTATCTGCTGCGTCAGGATCTTGCTCAGCTTCTCCAGTGTCACCCCAAGATGAAATGTGAGTGTCTGGCTGTTTACCGTATGATTTCCATAATACCCCGGAAACAGGACTGCACGGCAAAGTTCTATTATCTC
>ENA-OOVG01000053-OOVG01000053.1-human-gut-metagenome-genome-assembly--contig:-NODE-53-length-30296-cov-3.459343_pt1 | contig 30296 bp, 23 predicted proteins | sample MGYA00241555_ERZ501292 | MGnify/ENA primary metagenome ERZ501292 (study PRJEB25962, sample SAMEA2042362) | human gut metagenome | biome: human gut; feature: human-associated habitat; material: faeces... | reverse complement strand
GGAAGTGGAAGTGGAAAAAGGATTTGAAGGCTCATTTGTAATCCCGCCTCAAGATTAATGTAAATTACTAAAAATAAATTCTTATTACGTATGAAAAGATTTTTATTTAGTGCAGCCATTCTGACAGCAATGTTAGCTTCCTGCACAGACGAAAATTTCGAAACTGCGAACAATGGACAAGCAGTCCAGGACCGTACGCAGATTAACTTGACATTACAGAATGACGGGGCTACAACCCGCATTGACATGGCTGGTGAAACAGGCATGAAGTTTGATGCAAATGACAAGCTGGGTGCTGTATTGGTCGATCAAGGTGTTAAAACCAATGCGGAGGGAAAGTATATTGTAAATTGGGGAATTTCTGACTCTCATGCAGGCAACAACAAATGGAACAATACGGGTGACTATAGCTTTACCACTGAAGGAACCACGTCTATTGGTGCATGGTTGTTCTACTCACGTTACAACGAAGACATGTCTGTCAATCGTAATGGCGTAGAGTATACATTCCCCCAGATTCAGGAATATGCCCCCGACTATCAGTGGATTGCCAACAACAACGTAAACTTTGTCGTTTCACCGATTTATCGTATCGATGGATATGAAGGACAAGAGATTCAAATTCCGGTTAAAAATCAATCTATCCATACGTCTGTAAAGCTGAACCTTCAGTTGCCGAGTACGGTGAAGGAAGTTCAGAAAATCGTTCTGACTGCGAAAGATGCCACTGGAATGCCTGTTGAATTCCCGACAAAAGGACGTATTCTCAACACGAAGATGGAGGCAGCAGGTGCTGTCGCCAACTTGCTGACAGACGCAAACAATGCATCTTATGATCCGACTTATGGTTTGTTACGCCATGCATACAACAGCGAATATGAAGATATGGTAATAGCTGCAAATAAGGCAGCTGCTGCATTCCGTAACGATGACGTTGATTTGGCGACAATTACAGATACGGAACTGGGTACGAAATATGTAGCTATCTCTGAAGCTGTAGGTGAAAATAAAAAGGACTTTCTGGTATTGGATTGCGTAGACAATCATAGCGACGAAGCTGCTCCCGGTGTAGCTGTAACAGGCGGTAAATTCACGTCTTACATGCTGATTCCTGCCGGTATCTATCAATCCATTACATTGTATGTTTACACAAACGACGGTATCTACAAGAAAGACGTAGACAAACGCGATATGACAGTAGAAGAAGATGAATCAGCCTCAACAGCTAATGATAAAAATTTGATTCTGCTCCGTCGTCATACCCGTGTCAACTTAGCCAATATTACCAAGAAGGCTTCTAAGGTTGAAGATGCTGCTATCAAGATTGAAGAAGGTGATTCAAGAGATGCTCAAACTGTTGCTAAAGAATTGGGTGGTGTAGTAGTAACCAAGACTGCTGACCTGATTGCCGCTATTAATGGCTCACAGGATGCAGAGATTAATTTCTGGGTTGTAAACCAGGCTGAACAAAACTTTGGCAGCGACGCAGCCGTTCCCGAACACACAACGTTGATCAACAAGGCTGTTGCCGACGCTACTGAAGCCATGATAAATAGATTCAAAGGGAAAACAGTTAATTTGATTTTCAAAAACAGCGAAATGAAAATTAAGGGTGAGGAAACTCCATACGATTTGAAAAACATGACTTTCAAGCAAGGCTGCAACCTGATTGCAGGCAGCATCAATGTAGCTGATAAAATCCACTTTGAGGATATGACCTTCAAAGTACAGAAAGGTGCGACAGCTAACTTTACTGAGGGCGTTGTATATCCCAATATACCTGAAGAATATAATGAATCTACACTTGAAAATTATGGTACTGTAAACTTCAAAAAGAACACAAAGATAACTGCCATTACTAATAAAGATGGCGGCGTAGTAAATGTGGAGCAGATTTTGAGCGTTATTGAAAACATGAAGAATTACGAATCTGTTGTTGTAACAGCAACAGGTAACATGACCGTAAACGATCTGACAAACGTTGGAAGAGAAGGTAACGTTCCATATAATGCAACCGTTGTCAACAACAACTTCCTGACTTTCACTGGTAAAAATAGTAAGAATGCGGGTATCATTACCAACAATATGAAGGAGAAGAAAGTTGAAGTAAAAGGTACACTTACCAATATGGAAGGTGGTGTAATCAATAATGTCGAAGATGCATTATTCATTGCACAAACAACCGGTTATATCTATAATGAAATGAAGGGCAATATTAATAACGCCGGCGAACTCTACTGTATCATCGAAGGCTCGAAAAGAGGCCAGATTATGAACTATGGTACAATTACCGCAGAAGAAGGTGCCTTGACTTACATCACAACGAACCAAGAGCCAACTCAAAGTACTGCTGATCTGGAGGAAGACAACATTGATAATACCAACATCGGTCGTATCATCCTGAAAGAACGCGGTTCGAACATGAGCGTTTCTACTGCCAACATGCAAGGTATCATCGAATACACATTGCCCGAAAACACCAGCAAATGGGTTCCGCAAGAAGGCGACAAGTTCAACAAACTGATTCTTGCCAATACAACTAATAATAAGGTTAATGATCCGATTGATTTAACAGCATTGAAATCTGTTACTAGTGAAGGTATTACAAAAGTTATTTCTGTTGAAATTTCCGGCGATAACTATGTTAAGTTTGCAGACAATCAAGCCTTGAAGGAACTGATTATCGATGGAAATGTAAACGTCTTGGGACAGAAGGTAAGCACCGCTATTCTGCGTGTAATGAATGGCAAGCTGACTATTCCTACCAACAATGTATTTGGCGTATACAGCTTCAAAGATGATACTGGCAATTCAGTTTTATATGAAGAAGCAACCAAAACAGGCCTTTATATTAACAACCACGCTACTATTCTGGTTGGTGGACGTTTCTATACTGCACTGCCGGAATCAATCACTGAATATGAGGGTGAGTTTGCATCCGGTGCAGGTAGCGAAGCTTATATCTTCGAATCGCCTGAAAATAATAACTATGTTCCATCATGGGAAGCACCCCAAAAAACTACGCCTGCTGAACCTTAAGCTGAGATCTTTGATGAGGAGAGTAACATTGTTTTAATCTCCTGATTTATAAACTAAGTACAGAGGAGGATGTGCCAATTAGGTACATCCTCTTTTTTACATGTAAGCCAGAAACCGTTTGCATCCGGTTCTGACCAACAACTGACATATCGACTGTATGCCAACCATTGTAACCATCTTTACAACATACTTTGCAAAGCAACCATCATAAACCCAACAATTAAGCCCAACCTTGGAGAGAAAAAATACACATCCGTATCTACCGCAATCTTTCAATAAGAACTATAAGGATAGACATAACAGGCCGGCTACCGATAAACGATACCTGTCAGTCCCTCCCTATAGCAATTCTTTTTTCCTCCCCAAATTTGCATAAACCACGGCAAGCGAGTAACTTTGCGACCTGTTATGATAAAAGAAATCCTTGCCCTACTTCCTCCCAAAGCCCGCCGGCGCAGCTGGCAGGTGGCCGTGGCGGTACTGGTGCGCGCCGTGCTCGACTTTGCGGGCGTGGCGGCACTGATACCGCTACTGCTGGCTGTGCTGCGCCCCGATGGCAGCCGGACGCAGATGCTGCTGCTCTGCCTGGCGGTGATGGGCTTCGTGGTGCTGAAGAACGCCCTGGTCGTGGCCCTGGCACGGGTGGAAAGCAGCTTCCAGCTGGAGGTGTACCGCGACTTCAGCCGGCGGATGTTCGTCAACTACTACCGCCGGGGCCTGCTGTTCCTCAAGAGCAAGAGCAGCGTGCAGCTGGGACACGAGGTGAACTATGTGTGCTACCTGTTCTGCCTCTGCGTGCTATCGCCCCTCTTCCGCATAGCGGGCGACGCCATCCTCATCCTCTTCATGATGGTGACCCTGGTGGTGTGGGAACCCGTGGCCGGCCTGCTGCTGTGCGCGGCCTTTCTGCCGCTGGCCCTGATCTACACCGCCGTGGTGAGACGCAAGCTGCGCCTGTATGGCCAGGAAGAGCTGGAAGCCAGACGCAGGCAGAGCCGCACGGTGGTCGAGGCCTTCCGCGGCTATGCCGAGCTGGAGATAGCCCAGGCCTTCGGCACCTCGCTGACGGCGTTCGACCAGGGCATGCAGAGCATCGTGCGCAGCCGCCTGCGCATGGAACGCTACCAATTGTTTCCCCAGTTTCTGAGCGAAGCGGCCATCGTAATGGGCATCGCATTGCTGATAGGAGCCGGGCGCGGCGACCTGAGCATAGTAAGCGGCGTGTTTGCCATAGCTGCTTTCCGACTGATACCGGCCATGCGGAGTATACTGAACAGCTGGGTAACGTTGCAGAATGCCTCCCACTCCATTCAGATTGTCAAGGACGGACTGGACGAAAACAGGGAGCCGGAAGAAGAACCGGAAAAGCCGTTTGCCTTCGAAAAGAAACTGGAATTACGTAACTTGGGCTTTGCCTTCCCGGACGGGAAACTGCTGTTCAGTGGGGTAAACCTCACCATTCACCGGGGCGAACGTATCGGTGTGAGAGGGCCTAGCGGCTCGGGCAAGTCGACCCTGTTCAACCTGCTGCTGGGGTTCCTGGAGCCTACGGAAGGAGAGATACGGGTGGACGGCCGAAAGCTGACCCCAGCCAACCGCCACGGCTGGCACCGGCTGGTGGGCTACGTGCCGCAGGAAATCTTCATCATCGAGGGCTCGCTGCTGGACAACGTGGCCCTGGGCGACGCGCATCCCGACCGCCAACGCGTCATGGAGGTACTGACACAAGTGAGCCTGAAGGACTGGACAGCAGAACTTCCCCAAGGGCTGGACACCCCGCTGGGCGAATACGGCAGCCGCCTGTCCGGCGGACAGAAGCAGCGCATCGGCATCGCACGCGCGCTCTACAAGAAAGCCGAGGTGTTGTTCTTCGACGAAGCCACCTCGGCACTGGACAGCCGGACGGAAAGCGAAATCAACCAGGCGCTGGAGGAGCTGTCCGAGCAATACCACGAACTGACCCTGATCATCATCGCCCACCGCGAGAGCTCGCTGAAGGTGTGCGACCGCATATTTGACTTAAGCTAAAAAAAAATGAGAGTATGATACAAGACTATCTGATTGCAGGATTCCGCCTCCGCATGGAAGGCGAGCCGCTGGTAAGGGCCGTAGAAGCCATCGAAGGCTTCAAACCTTTTGCAACCGAAGCTGCCGGAGAAGCCCAAATCCACCTCGCATGGACCGAAGAAACGGCTCCCGACTTCACAACCAAACTCTATCAAACAGAACAGGAACTGACAAAGAACTGCTTCGGACGTTACGAAAAAGGTTACTTGTTTGCCACACGCTACCACGCACACGCCGACCATCCCCTCCAGATATGGGTACCGCAAGGAGCGAACAAGGCCTATGTCCACGGGAATCTGGACCACAACCTGCTGCGCTTTGCCTGCTGGATTGCCTTCGGCATCCTGATAGCCTCCCATAAGGCAGTGGCCATCCACACGAGCGCCATCGTGTTCCGCGACAAGGCGGTGCTCTTCCTGGGCGAAAGCGGGACCGGCAAAAGCACCCACACCCGCCTGTGGCGGGAGAATATTGCGGAACCCACCCGGCTGAACGACGACAGCCCCATCGTCCGCATACACAACGGCATTCCCTACGTATATGGCAGCCCCTGGAGCGGAAAAACGCCGTGCTACAAGACGGAGATGCATGAGCTCGTAGGCTGTGTGCGCCTGTCGCAAGCTCCCTACAACGAAATCAGGAAGCTGAACGTGATGCAGGCATACGCCGCCCTACACCCGTCGTGCCCTCCCGACTTCGCCTATGATGAAAAGCTGTACGACTCCATCAGCGAGGTCCTGAACGACATCCTGACCCAAGTGCCTGTCTACCACCTGGCCTGCCTGCCCAATGCGGAAGCGGCACACCTGTCCTGCAAAACCATCTTCGGAGTATGAGAAAGATTGTGGTAGAAAACGACTTCCTGGCCGAAGCCGCCGAAGCCTTGCGCGAAGGGAAGGCCGTGAAGGTGTGCATCGACGGACAAAGCATGTATCCGTTTATCGTCGGAGGAAAAGACGTGGTGGAAATTGTGCCCCTGAGCGTCGACGAGGAAATGCCTGCCTGGTGTTGCCCCTTCTACCAATGGGAAGGCCGGTACATGGTGCACCGGTACGTGGGTAGCGCGGGAGACGAATGCCTGATGCTGGGCGACGGCAACCTGATGCGCGTTGAACGTGTAAAGCGAAAGGACGTGCTGGGCCTGTTGCGCTACATCTACCACGCTGACGGCAGCGTACAAGACTGCACGGACCGGAAGTGGCTCCGGCGCGGGGCCCTGTGGTACCGGCTGCGGCCTTTCAGAAGAGGGTTGCTGTTTGTATTGAAACGGTTCCGGAAACCTTAAGAAGCGGGATTCTTAACGCACCCGCTTCTTCCATTGCATGGAGGCCGAATGCAGCGCCAGCGCCAACGGATGCCAGCGGGCTTCCTGCGGTACGATGGCCCCCCACTCCCTGCTACGCTTCAGCACGCGGACGAACGTATGCCACTTGCCGCTCCAGTAGCCCTCAGGGCGCTTGGACTGGGCGGCATTGTGCTTGCCGAAGTTACCGCCTGCCCAAATGTCAGTCAACAGCCACTCGGCAGTAGGGATGTCCGCCGCCTGGAATGGAACAAGCAGATGTTCCGCAGAAAGTCCCAGATAGCGGACGACGATGACGCCAAATACCCTGGCTGCCTTTTCCAGGCCCAGGCTCTTCAGCAGGGCGGCTGTCTCCTCCTTGCCCGGCAGGTCGCGCTGGGCATACAGCATGCAAGCCCAATCGCAGATCTGACGAAGCCCGATCCCCTCGTCCAGAAAATGCTGGACGGCATGCAGCAAGACGAAAACCGTGTCAAACGGCAAGGGCGGCAACGTCACCTCAGCATCCCCTATCGTCCGCTTGCGGCAGTCGACACCGGTATACCAGTGCCTGATTTCACGCTGCAGCCTGCGGTTGGCGCCCGGGGCGCTAAGCTGTGTCATGATCCGGTGGTTCTCGACAATGACTCCATGCCAGGTGAAACTGGCATGCTTATACAATTCCTCTTCCTCGGAAGAAGCCTCCAGCCTCAGCAGTTCGTTAGCCCGTTCATAATGGTCCAACCCTGTAAAGAGGTCGATGTCACCGCATTGGCGGTGCAAAGGCTCCCGATAATTCTGCGCCAGCCCCTGACCTTTCATCAATACCGGCTCGATGCCCTCCTTGCGCAAGAGCGCATAAATATTTCCCAGCTCACAGTTCAACAGGCGGTTGTTTTCCTCCATCTGCAACACGACATTGCACCATTGCAGGTAAAGGGCTCGAGGAGGCAGCTTGTCCTTTGGCAGAGACTGCACGCCGTCGAACACGACTCCCAGCAAAGCCTGCGCGCGAGCCGACCGATAGATTTCTTTCCAATCGGTCTGATTGTCAAACAACTGGGGATTTGCCGGCTTCCCCCACAAACCGGCCCTTATCAGTTCAAAGAATTGTTCCTGTAATGTCGTCATAAAATAAAATCCAAATGGTCAAAACGAATGCAAATATAGCACAAAGTAAAATTTTAATCAATTTTTCCCCCACAATCCTACCATAATCTTAAAAATAATTGTTATTTTTGTCGCTGGAATATCCATTAATGATTATCGAATTATGCACATTAAAGATATGTATAAAGTTCGTCAAATTGCTGGCGAACATATCATTGTGGGGCAAGGCGCTATGCATGCCGACATGACCAAAGTGATTTCTCTCAATTCTACAGCATTGCTGCTTTGGAACGAGTTACAGGGACGCGACTTTACAATAGCCGATGCTGCTGCTGTTTTGACGACTCACTTTGGCATAGACCATGACCGTGCCGAGGCCGATGCCCGTTCGTGGGTAGAGCGTCTGGTTGGATGTGGCGTGATTGCCGAATAATTCCCCCCTTTTCCATTCCATCAGCAAAAAGCCATCTTTTCAGATGGCTTTTTTATTGTACGAACTTACATCCAATAAAAATGGCGTGTGACAAACACACGCCATTCCATTATCAGACAAGAGATGCCCCCTTTCTTCGCGAAAGGAGGTATCATCTATAAGAAACTGTTCTCAATTTATTTGGAAGATTCCACCAATACAACTCGGTTCAAAATCGGCTCACCAAACGAATCAACAGCCTCGGTCTTGCCCACAGACAGACGGGAAGCGTCTACTCCGTATTCGTCTACCAAGACTTTAATGACAGCTTCGGCACGCTTCTTGGCCAATTGCTGGTTGAATTCAGGCGTACCCGTAGCCGAATCAGCATATCCGTTGACTACATACGTGCTTTCGGGGTTGTTCTTCATCGTTTCAGCCATGTAGGAGAGGTTCATGGACTCACGCTTGGACACCTTGGCAGAACCAATCGTGAAGAATACGGTACGAGGAGTAACATCCTGTTTTACGATTACTTGAGGTTCTGGCTTCTGAGCAGCCTCTTTCTTGGCTTGGTCCAAAGCAGAAGTCAATTGCTGGTTTTCTGCTGCCATTTCCTTGATTTTATTACGCATATGGTCCAGCTCGGATTCCGAAATGAGCTGTGGTTTGGGTTTGTCAAATCCACGTTTTGCAAAACGATAAGTTACGCCGACCGTAGCACTGACTACGCCATCATAACCCTTACCACCCAAACCGGCATCAAATTTGTCTTCCATACCAACAATGCTCAGTTCCAAATTAATGTCCCAAGCATCTGAGATACGGAAACGGTTGAGCAAACCTGCATTGGCAGACATGCACTGACGATGAGCCTCCGTATAGCTATGAGTAAAGCCGAAACCTACATAAGGGATAATCTCATATACACGATTAGGATTGTAACCGCCAAACAAGGCATTCAGATTGAACATAGCGTCGGCATGCAGATTCATGTAATTAAAGCGCTGCTTGTAACCGCCGTCCACCATATCACCCGTAGTATAATCTGTCAACGCAGACGGAGCAAAACCTCTGGCCTGCAAACCGCTATACTGCAAACGCCCTCCGATACCCGGAGTGAACCACTTACCAACAGCGATGTTGATTGTCGGACTTATCCGCTGACCAAAATTACCTACATTGGTATCAAAGTCACCCATCAACACACTTCCACCCACACCGGCAGAAATAAACCAATTGTCCCAAAACTTATTGGTAACCACTGCATACTTGTCCTGATCTGCATCAACGGACGGTTTTGCCTCCGACTGTGCCATGGAACCCAAAGCAACACCCGACATTGCCAATAACATTAAAATTTTTTTCATAATCTCAGCATTTTAAAATTAATATAAACATATTCGCTCACAAACCTTACCCGCGAAATATCTTTGCAACTTATTTATATTAATAAGGTACCAAAGGTTAAACTTCACAAGTATATTGAGACAAATATATAGTTTTTTTTAATATAACACAATTTTTTCAACGAATATCGCCCAATGATACGTTAATAACTATTAATTAAGAATAGAAAGGCGCCTTTTAAGCAAAATACTATACATTATTTTCCCTTCATATCCTCAAAATAGGTATCAAGCAACGACTTGGCGGCTACAAACGACGTCAGGTTTCCTTGCAGAACCTGCTGCTCACGGTCGGCCAGCATCGACTGGATTTTGGGATTGTGGTAAAAGCTGTCCTTCAAATGTTCGTTGATGCTCTCGTACATCCAATATTTGCTTTGCTCGTTGCGACGATAATCGAAATAGCCGTTGGCTTTTACAAAATCTATGTATTGGTACACCATGTTCCAAATTTCTTTTACTCCTAAATTATAGAAGCCGGAATAGATAAGAACCTGGGGCGTCCAGCCACTTTCGGGAGCCGGAAACAGGTGGAGGGCATTGCGGAACTGGGCAGCTGCCAGACGGGCACGCTCCACATTGTCGCCGTCGGCTTTGTTGATGACAATGCCGTCGGCCATCTCCATGATGCCACGCTTGATGCCCTGCAGTTCGTCGCCCGTTCCCGCCAACTGGATGAGCAGGAAGAAATCGACCATGGAGTGGACAGCAGTCTCGCTCTGACCGACACCGACCGTTTCCACAAAAATCTTGTCAAAACCGGCCGCCTCGCAGAGGATGATTGTTTCACGCGTCTTGCGGGCTACGCCACCCAGTGAACCGGCTGACGGGCTGGGACGGATGAACGACTTGGGATGAACCGACAGCTTCTCCATACGGGTCTTGTCGCCCAAGATGCTGCCCTTGCTGCGTTCGCTGCTGGGGTCGATGGCCAGCACGGCCAGCTTGCCGCCATATTGTTCGAGTACATGGAGGCCGAAGACATCGATGGACGTACTCTTGCCGGCACCCGGCACGCCACTGATGCCCACTCGGATGGAACTTCCTGAATAAGGAAGGCACTTTTCGATGACCTCCTGAGCGATGGTCTGATGCTCGGAGCGCACGCTTTCGACCAACGTGACAGCCTGACTCAAAACAGTCACATCACCCTTGACGATGCCGTCCACGTATTCGGCTACCGACAATTCACGCTTCTTGCGCCGCGGACGATTCTTCAGATAGGGGTTCACAGATGCAGGCTGCTCCACGCCGGCATTGACGGTCAAGCCCTTGTATGCTTCGTTGTTTTCGGGATGTTCCATAGTTATTTGGCTTTAATGTTGATGGTTACTTTCGGATGGGTCGGGTCGTTGGTGATCAGCAACAGACGCAGGTGACGGCGATGTTTGCCGATGTTCCGTTTGGTGACAGATACCCGCAGGCGGGTAGACTCGCCCGGAGCCAGCACCGTTTTCTTCAAACGTACATTTACTGCCGGATGGAACACCTGCAATTTGTTGATCTGCAAGGGAGAACGACCGGTGTTGGTCAAGGTGATGTCCTGATGGGCCCGTTTTTTCCGTGCCAGTGTCTGGCTCAAGTCGATGCTGTCGGCCGAAAGGCTGATGACAGGCGCATTGAGACGTTCGGCTTCAGTCAGGTTGGAGAAGTCGGGAAGCAGAACGGCGGAAACCGATATTTCGTTCTCTTCACCGACCTTGTCACCCAGGAAGCGGGACAGATAGACAGATGACTGGGTCAACCCCAAGTCTGTCAGCTTCTCGGAGTTCAGCGTCAATTTCACCGTGCCACGCTCTCCTTGCTGCAATACTTCCGGATTGCATTCCATCGTCAGATAAGAAGGGAGGTGCATCAGCACGGGCTCGTAGGGCTTGTCCGAGAGATTTACGACACTGAGGTACATCACTGGATGCTCTCCGCGCTGTACATCGGGGAAGTCTATCTCATTCCGATCGATGCGTATCTGACCGATCTGATAGGGATGTGTACGGGTAAAGTCACTGATTTCGGTCACCACTTCCCCGTCGAACTTCAGGTAGACCAGGTGGGGAGCCGCATTGGTAAAGATGGCGACCGACTTCTGAAAATGTCCCAAGGCTTCGGCGTCGAAGGTTACGTCCACCGTTCCCTTTTCGCCAGGCGCAATGGGTGTCTTGGTCCATCGGACATCGGTACAGGCACAATCGGGCTCCACCTCACTGAGAACCAGCGGTTCATTGCCCGTGTTGGTGACGGTGTACTGCACCGTAACGGGACGCTTCCACTCAATTTGCCCCAAGTGTTGCATCTGCGTGCTCGACGTGAAGCGTGCCTGCGCGGCAACACCCGCCACCAGGCATGTACAAAGCGTTATGATAGAAAAAAATCTTTTCATCCGTTTCAAAGGTTATCATGATTACAGATTGCAAATGTACAAAATTCGGGTTGAAGAAACACCCCTTGACACACATTTTAGGCAAGATTTAGATTCGGGCTTGCCAAGCGAATCCGCCAACCCTTTCTCTACCACCCCGACAAGTGCACGACAAAGCACTGCTTTCCCCAAAGAAAAACGATGTTTTCCCCTAAAGAAAGCGATGGGACACGACTTACTTCCGGCCACGGTGTTGGAAGAACCAGCGGAGGATGGAGGCAGGAATGGTGTGAGTAAAGGAGTTGACTTCGTCGCTCCGCTCGTCGACACGGGCAAAATACTGGGCGGCGTCCTTGTCGGAGAGCACCCCGTCGGCCTGCATCTGGCGGATGGTGCGCCGTTCGTTGCTCAGCACCATACGGATGGCTTTTTGCGTCAGAGCGTGGTTGTAGGCTTTGGGGAAGTCGGCAGCCAAGCGCCCGATGACATGGTTCATGCCTTCGATGTTGTGCTCCACTTCCCGACGAAGCGCCTGCAGGAGGCCCGTCTGCGACGGTTGTACCAAGCCCGAAGAAGCCAGGTCGTCGAGCAGCTTCAGGTCTTCGCGCTGCAGAATGATGAAACCGCGGCCCAGGTCGTAGATGACCATGATGCGCTCGCGGAAGTAGAAACCCGTCCAGCGGCTGAAGTAGGGCAGCTTCTGCATGCGATAAAGCGCCTGCGTGCGGCTGCAGAAGTCGAAAATGGAGCGACGGAGGTCCAACGGATAGGTGCCGTCGTGGTCATATAGTTCGTCGAGCGAGTTCATCAGCCGGCGGAAGGCTGTCTGCGAAATGATGCCTTCGTCGTAGATTTCACGGCTGAAAGCCTTCTCACGGTCAAGCACCCGCAGACGCAGTTCGGCCAGCACGTCTTGCGAGCGGGCAGCAGACAGAGGAGCCTTATCGGGAAGCGGAGCCACGTAACCAGCCACCTTCTTCCAGTTGGCTCCCGCCAGCGGTTCGCGGGTCTTCAGGCGTTCGAAATATTTCTCCCCGCTCTCGCGGATACGTTCCTGCACGCGGCGCTCCATCAGTATCCGAGCCGAGGGCACATGGATAAGCCCCAGCTTACCCAGCAGCCAGCGCGTGGTAGTGGCGTTGATGCAGAGGGTCAGCGTCACGATGCCCGCCGTGAAGAACAGCACCTGGCTGCGAATGCCCTCGGGGATGGCAGGCGTATAGGACACCATCAGCGCCAGCGTCAGGCCCAGGGCACCACGCAGGCCGCCCCAGGTGAGGATGACCGATTCGCGCTTGCTCAATCCATAGCCCAGCCGCTTCATCAGCGGATAGAGCATCATGATCATAAGGAAGCGGAACACGTTCAGGCCTACATAGATGAGCAGCAGTACGCCGAAATGCGACCACGTGAAGTCCACCTTGACGGCAATCACCACACCCACGATGATGAACACCAGCGTATTGGCCATGTAGGTCAGCAAGTCCCAAAAACTCTCCATGAACTCGTTGACCTGCGGCTTGAGACGCGGCTTCCCCACATAGGCAATGGTCAGCCCGAAAGCCACCAGCGCGATGACACCCGACAGACCCAGGTAATATTGCGACAGGATGAACACCAGATAGGCCGAAAAGATGATGACACTGTTCTGGATGAGCGCCTCCGAGTTGATGCGGGTGATGAACCAGATGACCACTCGGGCAGCCATATAGCCCAGCAGCACACCGCCGGCCACCACCTGCACAAATTGCATGACGGGCGACACCTCGCTCTGCCCCGCCGCCGTATAGACACCAAAAAACAGCATGAAGCAGACGATGCCCGTGCCGTCGTTGAGCAACGATTCGGCATCGACCAGCGTGGAAAAGCGCTTGCTTGTCTTCAGCTCATGGAGCAGGGCCACGACGGCCACAGGGTCGGTAGCACTGATCAGGGCGCCGAACATCAGCGCAAAGGGCCACGTCCATTGCCCGTAACCGGGCACTACAAAACTGATGACCATCAGCAGAACAGCCGTCAGGAGCATGCAGATGACCAACCCCGGCACGGCCAGCAGCGTGGCGTTGGCCAAGGTCTTCTTGAAAATATGCAGATTCAGCTCATAGGCCGCATCGAATATCAGCACAGGCAGGAAGATGTAAAGGATGAAGTCGGGATTGATGTTGGCCACCCCCGTCAACGCCTCCCCCACCTCGGGCACGGCACGAAACAGGCCGTATCGGTCGGCCAGCCCCACCAGCAATCCGACGGCAAACAACGCCACCGTATAAGGTACGCGCGAACGGCGCAACAACGACTTCAGCAAAGCGCCGACCACCAGACCTCCGATAGCCAGCAACAAAGGCACGAGCAAAGCAAATTCTTCCATAAAGCCCAAAATTACAATCAAAAGTTAAGCCTTGCAAAGATAACATAAACTACGAGAAACGCCAAGCGGAAAACACAGATTTCCACTCCCCGATTCCGAAGCGCGGCACGTCCCCTCCGCCCCTCTCCATCCCAACCCCGCTATCACGTTGAAAAAGAAGCGAAAATATCGGGCAAACATTTGCACATCTCGGATAAAAGCCGTACTTTTGTGCCCGATTATTCCGAAACGGGTCCGACAAAGAGCTTTCCAAGTGATTGGAGACCACCCGACGGAGCTAACTTATACATTATATATAAGAAATGTACGCAATTGTAGAAATCAACGGCCAGCAGTTCAAGGCAGAAGCTGGCAAGAAACTGTTTGTACACCACATCCAGAATGCAGAAGCAGGTGCAACAGTAGAATTTGAAAAAGTACTCCTGGTAGACAAAGACGGCAACGTAACCGTAGGCCTGCCCACCGTAGAAGGCGCCAAGGTAGTTTGCGAAGTGGTATCTCCGCTGGTAAAAGGCGAGAAAGTCCTCGTTTTCCACAAGAAGAGAAGAAAAGGCTTCCGCAAGCTGAACGGACATCGTCAGCAGTTTACAGAGTTGAACATCAAAGAAGTAGTAGCTTAATCAATTTAAAACAGTAAGAAGAAATGGCACATAAAAAAGGTGTTGGTAGTTCTAAGAACGGCCGTGAATCAGCAAGTAAGAGATTAGGCGTTAAGATATTCGGTGGCGAAGCTTGCAAGGCAGGCAACATCATCGTTCGTCAGAGAGGTACAGAATTCCATCCGGGCAAGAACATCGGTATGGGCAGCGACCACACTCTCTACGCCTTGGTAGACGGAACTGTACAGTTCAAGGTTACCCGTGAAGACAGACGTTACGTATCTGTCATTCCGGCAGAAAGCGCAGAAGCATAAGTTTTTGCCTCATATAACAAAAGGCACAAGGGATGCAATCAAAAAACGGTTGCATCCCTTTCTTTTTAGGAAAGAATGAGTTACCTTTGCCGGGTAAAAAACGAAAAAACAATTCTTAATCCAACAAGATATGCTTACCATCAAACAAATCACTGAAAATACAGACGCGGTAGTCCGCGGACTGGAGAAGAAGCATTTCAAGAATGCCAAGGAGGCCATCGAACAGGTATTGGCCCTGAACAACAAACGTAGAAGTACACAGACTTTACTCGATAACAACCTCGCCGAAGTCAACTCCCTGTCCAAGTCCATCGGCCAGCTGATGAAGGAAGGCAAGAAGGACGAGGCCGAAACCGCCAAGAGCCGTGTGGCCGAACTGAAGGAAGCCAACAAGACCCTGCAGGCCGACATGGACCAGGCCGCACACGACCTGCAACAGCTGCTCTACACCATCCCCAACGTTCCCTACGACGAAGTGCCCGAAGGCGCTACGGCCGAAGACAACCTCGTGGTAAAGATGGGCGGCATGGAGACCGAACTGCCCAAAGACGCCCTGCCCCACTGGGAACTGGCCAAGAAGTATGACATCATCGACTTCGACCTGGGTGTGAAGATTACCGGCGCAGGCTTCCCCGTATACAAAGGCAAGGGTGCCCGCCTGCAACGCGCCCTCATCAACTTCTTCCTCGACGAGGCACGCGCTTCGGGCTACACGGAAGTGATGCCCCCCACAGTGGTGAACGCCGCTTCGGGCTACGGCACCGGCCAGCTGCCCGACAAGGAAGGACAGATGTACCATTGCGAGGTGGACGACCTCTACCTCATCCCCACGGCCGAAGTGCCCGTGACAAACATCTACCGCGACGTCATCCTCGACGAGAAGCAGCTCCCCATCAAGAACTGCGCCTACACCGAGTGCTTCCGCCGCGAGGCAGGTTCCTACGGCAAGGACGTGCGTGGCCTGAACCGCCTGCACGAATTCTCGAAAGTAGAGCTGGTGCGCATCGACACCCCCGAACACAGTCGCCAGAGCCATCAGGAAATGCTCGACCATGTGGAAGGCCTGCTCCAGAAGCTGGAACTGCCCTACCGCATCCTGCGCCTCTGCGGCGGCGACATGAGCTTCACATCGGCCATCTGCTACGACTTCGAAGTGTATAGCGAAGCACAGAAGCGCTGGCTGGAAGTAAGCTCCGTGTCCAACTTCGACACCTACCAGGCCAATCGCCTGAAATGCCGCTACCGCACGGCCGACAAGAAGACCGAGCTGTGCCACACGCTGAACGGCTCTGCCCTGGCCCTGCCGCGCATCGTGGCCGCCCTGTTGGAAAACAACCAGACACCCGAGGGCATCCGCATCCCGAAAGCACTGGTTCCCTACTGCGGCTTCGACATCATTGATTGAAAATAAAGAATTGAGAATTGAAAATGGAAGGATGGCATTCATTCTTCATTTTCAATTCTCAATCATCAATTAAATAATTCTAACCCCATAATCTATTCATCATGAATGCAAAAAACAAAAGTTTCGCATTGCCGCTGACATTCGTCGGCATCATGTTCTTCGCCATCGGCTTCGCGCTGGGCATCAACTCACTGCTCGTACCCGTCCTGCAAGGTTCGCTGGGCATCTCGAACGCTGCTTCCTATCTGATTATCGCCGCGACGTTCATCCCCTTCCTTATTTTCGGCTACCCTGCCGGACTCACCATCAAGGCCATCGGCTACAAACGCACGATGTCACTCTCGTTCATCATCTTTGCCGTAGCCTTCTACCTGTTCATCCTCTCGGCCGACTACAAGAGCTTCAGCCTCTTCCTGCTGGCTTCGTTCATCAGCGGTGCTGCCAACGCCTACCTGCAGGCCTCCGTCAACCCCTACATCACCATCCTGGGTCCGCTGGAGAGTGCCGCCAAGCGCATCAGCATCATGGGTATCTGCAACAAGCTGGCTTGGCCCATTCCGTCCATCTTCATCGTGTGGTTGCTGGGCAAAGACGTGAACCTCATCGGCATTGAAGACCTGAACAAACCCTTCATCATCATCATTTGCGCCTTCATTGCCCTGGGCATCATGGCTTTCTTCGCGCCCCTGCCCGAAGTGAAGGCTGAAGGTGAAGACGAGGACGACACCACTTCCAGTGCATCGAGTTACGCTGCCGGCAAGACGTCCGTCTTCCAGTTCCCCCACCTGTTGCTGGGCTGTCTCGCCCTGTTCCTCTACGTGGGCGTTGAAACCGTTTCGCTTGGAACACTCGTCGATTATGCCAACTCGCTGGGCCTGCCAGGTGCGGCCAACTACGCCTGGATTGCCCCCATCGGCATCGTCATCGGCTACATCTGCGGCATCATTTTCATTCCGAAATACATCAGCCAGGCTGCCGCGCTGAAGGTGTGCTCCATTCTGGCTGTCATCGGTTCGCTGCTCGTCGTGCTCACGCCACAAGACATCTCCATCTACTTTATCTCGTTCATGGCGCTGGGCTGCTCGCTGATGTGGCCTGCCCTGTGGCCGCTGGCCATGGCCGACCTGGGCAAGTTCACCAAGGCCGGTTCGTCGCTGCTCATCATGGCCATGTTCGGCGGTGCCGTTATCCCCACCCTCTACGGATGGCTGAAGGACGTGACCAGCCCCCAGCAAGCCTACTGGCTCTGCCTGCCGTGCTTCCTGTTTATCCTCTATTATGGTGTGTCGGGATATAAGATCCGTACGAAGTAAGATACAGATTTCACATTTTATAATTCAGAATTCTGATTTTAGAATAAAGGAGTTAAACCAAATGCCTGGGTTTCGCACACCCAAGCATTGGCTTAGCTCCTTTACTTTTGACTTCTTAACTCCTTCCCAGCTTCCCTTCTCCAAACTTTCTTTCTCTTCTTTCTTTGATTTTAACAAATAAGCCGTATCTTTGTATAATCTATCAATCTGAAAGCAATTACGTAATTATACCAACAAAAAAACAACGAAATGAATAAAATCATCAGCAAAGAACAATTTTCAGCGAAAGTGTTCAAGTTCGAAGTGGAGGCTCCGCTCATAGCCCGCTCACGCAAGGCCGGCCACTTCGTCATTGTCCGTGTGGACACCAAAGGCGAACGCATGCCGCTGACCATCGCCGGCGCCGACGTGCAGAAGGGTACCATCACGCTGGTCGTACAGGAAGTGGGCCTCTCGTCCACCAAGTTGTGCCAGTTGAACGAAGGCGACTACATCCTCGACGTAGTAGGTCCACTGGGACAAGCCACACACATCGAAAAGTTCGGCACCGTGGTATGTGCCGGCGGCGGTGTGGGTGTAGCCCCGATGCTACCCATCATCCAGGCCCTGAAAGAGGCGGGCAACCGCGTCATCTCTGTCCTGGCCGGACGCACCAAAGAACTGATAATTCTCGAAAATGAAGTAAGGAAGTCATCGGACGAGGTCATCATCATGACCGATGACGGCTCGTATGGCAACAAAGGACTTGTGACTGAAGGCATCGAAAGCGTCATCAAGCGCGAGAAGGTGGACAAATGCTTTGCCATAGGCCCTGCTATCATGATGAAATTCTGTTGTTTGCTGACTAAGAAATACGACATCCCCACAGACGTGTCACTGAACACCATCATGGTCGACGGAACAGGAATGTGTGGTGCCTGCCGCATCACCGTGGGCGGAAAGACCAAATTTGTCTGTGTGGACGGTCCTGAATTCGACGGTCACCAGGTGGAATGGGACGAGATGTTCAAGCGCATGGGATCGTTCAAAGACGTGGAACGTGAAGAAATGAGCCATCTGGAGGCATCTGTCTGCCATGCCGTCCCCGCTGAAGCCTCTCCAGCCGTAACGCCGGCTGCACGGCCCATGACGGACGACACCCCGATGGAAGAACTTCTCGACCGCAAAGCTCCCTGGCGTGAGGCCCTGCGCAAGAGCATGAAGCCGAAGGAACGCACCGCCATCGCCCGCTGCCCGATGAACGAACTCGACCCCGTCTACCGCGCTACCACCCGCACGGAAGAAGTAAACACAGGCTACACCAAGGAACAGGCCATGACCGAGGCCAAACGTTGTCTGGACTGTGCCAACCCCACGTGTATGCAAGGCTGCCCCGTCAGCATCAACATCCCCTCGTTCATCAAGAACGTAGAGCGCGGCGAGTTTCTCGAGGCAGCCCGCGTGCTGAAGCACACCTCTTCGCTGCCCGCCGTCTGCGGACGCGTCTGCCCGCAGGAGAAGCAGTGCGAAAGCCAGTGCATCCACCTGAAGATGAACGAACCCGCCGTAGCCATCGGCAACTTGGAGCGTTTCGTAGCCGATTATGAGCGCGAGAGCGGCAACATCATCCTGCCCGAACTGGCCCCCAAGAACGACATCAAGGTGGCCGTCGTGGGTTCGGGTCCTGCCGGACTGAGCTTTGCAGGCGACATGGTGAAGTATGGCTACGACGTCACCGTCTTCGAAGCCCTGCACGAGATTGGCGGCGTATTGAAATATGGTATCCCCGAGTTCCGCCTGCCCAACAAGATCGTGGACGTGGAAATCAACAACCTCGAGAAGATGGGCGTGAAGTTCGTCAAGGACTGCATCATCGGCAAGACCGAAAGTGTGGAAGAACTCCAGAAAGAAGGCTACAAAGGCGTATTCATCGCCTCGGGCGCCGGCCTGCCTAACTTTATGAACATCCCCGGCGAGAACAGTGTGAACATCATGTCGAGCAACGAGTACCTGACGCGCGTCAACCTGATGGACGCCTCCAATCCCGAAACCGACACCCCCATCAACCCTGCCAAACGTGTCATGGTGGTAGGTGGCGGCAACACGGCTATGGACTCCTGCCGCACAGCCAAACGCCTGGGGGCTGAAAAGGTATACATCGTCTACCGCCGCAGTGAGGCCGAAATGCCCGCCCGTTTGGAAGAGGTGAAACACGCCAAAGAAGAAGGCATCGAATTCCTCACTCTCCACAATCCCATCGAATACATTGCCGACGAGAAAGGGGCCGTAAAGCAGGTCATCCTCCAACAGATGACTTTGGGCGAGCCCGATGCCAGCGGCCGACGCAGCCCTGTCCCCATTCCTGGTGCCACCGTTACGCTTGACATCGATATGGCCGTAGTGGCCGTAGGCGTATCGCCGAACCCCATCGTACCCAAGTCCGTCAAAGGATTGGAACTGGGCCGTAAGAACACCATCGCCGTCAACGATGACATGCAATCATCCATCCCCACCATCTATGCCGGCGGCGACATTGTGCGCGGAGGTGCCACCGTCATTCTGGCTATGGGCGACGGACGCCGTGCAGCGGCAGCCATGCACCATCAACTGCATGGATAAGCCCTGCCCTTGACCACAAAAATTGCAGGCCACATCCACCTGCACGAAGCTGTGCCACAACGTAGAAGCCTATCCGCTTCCACGCTTGGCACAGCTTTTTTGATGATTACATTCCTCTTCACATGCATTTACTTATTATAACAATATGACACAAGCGCACCCTATTTTATTACAATTATGCTACAAAATAAAGAATAACCATCCATTTTCACACCTTAATTTTGATTTATATCAAGAAATGACATTCCCAACAGCACTTTTCCCCTTATTTGTTTTTATGTTATAAAACATGCCCGTATATTTGCATCGGTAAAAAGAAAGAGACCTGACACAAAGTCAAGTTTCAATAGGTATTAGCATTTAAAGATTAGTTTTTTAGGATTAACAACAAAGCATTATGAAACGTTTAGGATTAACATTAGCGGCAGCATTCTGCCTGACAGCTGCAACTTTTGCAGCAGGTAACCAACCGGTAGTTGAATCAGCCAAGTGGGATGGCAACATCAATGTATCCAAGCTGAGCAAGTACTTGAACCTGGACAGCAAGCAACACGAAGAAGTGGCCAACATCTGCGAATTCTTCAACGCCGAAATGTCGCGTGCAACATCTTCCAAGAAAAACCGCGAACAATTGTTGCGCAACGCTGTATATGGTAACCTGAAGCTGATGAAAAAGACTTTGGATGAAAAGCAGTATGCTGACTACACCAAAGTACTGAATGTTACTTTGCGCAACAAAGGTATTGACATCAAGTAAATATCCGTTCCCTTTGAGGATATGATATAAACTCACATAAAAAGAAAGCGTTGGAGGCATTTCTCCAACGCTTTCTTTTCGTCAAGCACCGTCATCAAAGCAACGATGCGGACTCCCTAACCAATATATAGATAATTGGCCGTCCTACTTTCACAAGCAAAAACGTTCCTGCAATTCTTTCTTGTATTTTTTGGAGACCTGCAACTCCGTTACCCGATCAAAAGGCGGATACAGCAGGCAGTGATTATCCTTAATGAGCATCAGATAATCTATGTTGATGATGTAAGATTGATGAATCTGAACAAACCTGGGAAGACTATGCACAATCTGCTCGGCCGTCATGCCCCGACGCAAAGTCAAAGGCGGCTCGTTATTCAGAATCACTTCCCACAATTTACGCTCTGACGAATAGCGGAAAAAACCAATTTCACCAGTCCGCAACACCCGCATATCGTTAGTGGGGGTATAGACCATAAACGTCTCACTGACCGAAGGAGTGACAGGAGTCGAGATTGTCCGCTGTCCCATCTGCATCTGTTGCAGAAAACGCTTCAGGATATCCTCCAAGTCCTGGTGCTGGAATGGTTTCAGCAGATAGTCGAAGGCCGACTCACGGATGGCTTGTATCATGTATTTGTCATACGCTGTATAGAACACGACCCTCATGTTCCAGACAATGCTGTCGCGGATGTCCTGCAAAAGTTCCATACCGGTCATATCAGGCATTTCAACATCCAAGAATAACAATTCAGGATGGACCTTGTCTATCAACCGCTTGGCCAGACGCGCATTCCGGGCCACACCCTCCACCGAGAATTCAGGCTTCGCCTTCAATTCGAGCGCCAGATTGTCCGCAGCAATTTCGTCGTCGTCCACTATAACTACCTTATATGTATACATGTAATATCTACTTGTTTTCGAAGCGAATATAAGAATTTTATTACGGATAAACAAAATTTAAAACACCGGCTTCGTACTATCCGTCAAAAATCCTATATTATTCTATCAAAAAACAGGATTATCCTTACATTCTTTTTTTACAGGCGATAATCATAATCCGGCGGCAAGAGGAACGAGACCCGACAGCCCACACTGCCATCCGGCAAATTTACATTGTGCACCGACACATCGATTTCCTGACGATTCTTGGCATTCAATATCTGGATGGTCTGCATGATGACCTTCATGCCCGTACCCGTTCCCCGATTCCGACTGCTGAGACGATAGCCTCCGCCATTATCGGTGATACGGATAGCCACACCGCCCGACGGATGGCGGTCAATGTCTATCCAGAGGTTACGGTCACCGTCCTTCCCGCTCAGGGCATGCTTCACGGCATTCTCTACCGGTATCTGGATGAGCATGGAAGGCAGCAGCACCTGCGAAGGAGACACGTCATCGGCCACTCGGATGGTCGGATGGAACAAAGCTCCCAACGAGCGGCGTTCCAGTTCAATGTAGGTTTTCACGAAATCAAGCTCCTCTTCCAGGGTTACACACACCTGTTCTGCCAATTCCAAATTACGCCTCATCAACTTGACCAGTGAAGCCAGTTCCGTCTTTTCCGCCTCCTGCTTGCGCGACAGCATCTCCTGGTTCAGTACATTGAAAATGAAGTGTGGAGACAGACGGTTACGGATATTTTCCAACCTCAGCGACGACACCATGCGCCGGTTCTCGGCCTGCATCAGTGCCCTTTTCTTTTTATTGTACAGATAAAGGAAAACCGCCAGCAGCAGGCAGACAACGGCTACCATGGCCACAATCAATTGTGTCTGACGAAGCTGCAACACCTGGTTCTCGGCCTCACGTATCATGATCCGATGGCTCAACAGCGTAGAATCCTGCTGATAGCGCAGAGCCAGGTCGGCCGTATGCATACGCACCCGTTCGCTACGGATGGAGTCGTCCAAGCGCAGGTTGTTCTTCTGGTAAAGGTATGCCTGGCGGAAGTCGCCCGTTTCTTCGTAATATTGCTGCAGATAACGGTTGCGGATATGTACCATGTCCGGATCGATGTCGGCAGGCGTCACTCCATGCGCCAGCACCTCGTATGCACGCGGGAAGTCCTTTCGTAGCAAAGCCATTTCGACGGTCTGCGTATCGAGATAGTAAAGAGCGGTCGTATGGCCGATGCGTTCGAAGAAGGGACGGCATTCGTTCATGTACCGGGCCGCAGAATCGGGCATCGCCAGTTGCAGGAAACAATCGCTCAAATTCAGACGCCCCAGGTTCAGCTCGAAAATCATGTCGGGATAGCTTCCAGCCAGATGGATGAGTTTTCGGAAGTAAGTCATGGCTGTCCGGTTGTCTCCCCGATAATAATATGAGGTACCCCGGTTGTTCAGATAGATGTATTTTTCATACGGAAGCATGTGGTCATACTCCTTACCTGCCAGATTATAGTAATGGTCACACTGGTCAAAATCACGCAAAGCCACATAGACCTGGGCCAGACCATAGTAGATGGGAGTACGCCGCTCCGAAGGCAACTGCAAGGAGTCGCAGAGCAATAAAGCCCTTCTGTACCACATGGCTCCCTCGTCCAGACGCCCCAAACGGTTGCAGGCGTCGGCCAGATTCATCAGGATATCCGGAACCCCGTCGGTACGCGTTCCTTTCATCCGCCATTCGTAAGCCTGCTGGAAAGCCAGCTTGGCCGAGTCCATATAGCCTGTCCGCCCCCAAAGATTGCCCTTCATGTTCAGGCATTCCGACTTCAAGTCAGCCAAAGCAGGCGAAAAAGGCCGATGTGCCACAAAATCGTCTATTTTGCGGGCCACCAGCCAGGCCGAATCCATCTGCGATGTCATCAGATAGGTCTTCAGTGTCAGCGACAGATAGTCATACTTCACCAGGCTGTCGTGTGCCTCTTCCATCCGTTTCAGAGCTTCGGTTCTCATCCAGCGGGGAGCTGTCGAAATGGAGTCGGCATGTCGGGCAAAGAACTGCTCGAAGGCTTCCAACTCCGACTGGCTGTTCCCTCTGCCCTGCTGTGTACACGAGAGGAAGCCTATCGCAACCAGCAGCCAGCAGAAATAAAATATCGTTCTCAACCGCCTTTTCATATTTTGTTTTATCAAGTGCTCTTGTCAAAAAACTATTGCAAAAGTAACCCTTTTCCAACAATAACGGCAAAAAGGAAAGAATAATCTTATACCTGTAACCTGTAAAAACTCATCCGGATAGCAACGAAAACCCATAAAACTGAAGATTGGGACGTTGCCAAGATAAGAAGAATCCGCCAAACGGCCAAATGTCCACGCCAAAACCAAAAAAGCAGGGACGGACTTCCTTTAATGGAATAAAATGCCTACTTTTGCGTAAGAATCACTTTAAACGGACTTTACAAGATGAACGAAGAGATAAAGAAAGCCTGCCAGGTGATGCGCGAGGGCGGAGTGATACTCTACCCCACGGACACCATCTGGGGCATCGGATGCGACGCCACCAACGAGGAGGCCGTGCGCCGCGTGTACGAAATCAAGCACAGGGCCGACAGCAAGGCCATGCTGGTGCTGGTCGATTCGGCCGTCAAGGTAGACTTCTACGTACAGGATGTACCCGAAGTGGCCTGGGACCTCATCGAACTGGCCGACAAGCCGCTGACCATCATCTACTCGGGCGCCCGCAACCTGGCCCCCAACCTCCTGGCCGAAGACGGTAGCGTGGGCATCCGCGTCACAGGTGAGGAATTCTCCAAGCGCCTGTGCCAGCAGTTCCGCAAGGCCATCGTTTCTACGTCAGCCAATGTCAGCGGACAGCCTTCGCCACAGAACTTCAGTGAAATCAGCGAAGAAATCAAGTCGGCCGTTGACTATATCGTAGACTACCGCCGCGAAGAGACCGGCAAAGCCAAACCGTCGAGCATCATCAAGTTGGACAAAGGCGGTGTCATAAAAATCATCAGACAATAAAAAGCATGAAGGGAGAACGGAAAAATCTGCTGCAGCGGCTCCTCGTCTGGCGCGAGAAGAACATCAAGGAAAAACGGTTCATCCTGATACTCAGCTTCCTGGTTGGTATCTTCACGGCCCTGGCCGCCCTGATACTGAAGATGCTGATACACTGGATACAGACCTTCCTGACGGAAAACTTCAACACGACCGAGGCCAACTACCTGTACCTGGTCTACCCCGTAGTGGGTATTTTCCTGGCCGGGCTGTTTGTCCGCTATGTGGTGAAGGACGATATCAGCCACGGAGTCACCAAGATTCTGTATGCCATCTCGCGCCGTCAGGGACGTATCAAGCGGCACAACACGTGGTCGTCCATCATCGCCAGCTCCATCACCATCGGATTCGGCGGTTCGGTAGGAGCCGAGGCCCCCATCGTGCTGACCGGCTCGGCCATCGGTTCCAACCTGGGCAGTATCTTCAAGATGGAGCACCGCACACTGATGCTGCTCGTGGGCTGTGGCGCGGCAGGTGCGGTGGCCGGCATCTTCAAGGCGCCCATCGCCGGACTGGTCTTCACGCTGGAAGTGCTGATGATAGACCTCACCATGTCGTCGCTGCTCCCCCTGCTGATATCGGCCGTGACGGCCGCCACGGTGTCCTACGTCGTGACGGGACAGGAGGCCATGTTCCAGTTCCACCTGGACCAGCCCTTCGAACTGAGTCGCATTCCCTACGTCATCATGCTGGGCATCTTCTGCGGACTCGTTTCACTGTACTTCACCCGTGCCATGAACTCGGTGGAAGGCGTTTTCGGCCGGCTCAAGAAGCCTTATAAGAAACTGATGGTGGGCGGTGCCATGCTGAGCATCCTCATCTTTCTCTTCCCTCCGCTTTACGGCGAAGGCTACGACACCATCGAACTGCTGCTCAACGGCACGACCAATGCCGAATGGGACACGGTGATGAACAACTCCTTCTTCTACGGTCACGGCGACCTGCTGCTCGTCTACCTGATGCTCATCATCCTCTTCAAGGTATTTGCCTCGAGCGCCACCAACGGCGGCGGCGGTTGCGGCGGTATCTTCGCCCCCTCACTTTATCTGGGCTGTATCGCAGGCTTCGTCTTCTCCCACTTCAGCAACGAGTTCGACGTGACGGCCTACCTGCCCGAGAAGAACTTCGCTCTGATGGGCATGGCAGGCGTGATGAGCGGCGTGATGCACGCCCCGCTGACAGGTGTCTTCCTCATCGCCGAACTCACGGGTGGCTACGACCTGTTCCTGCCGCTGATGATTGTATCTGTCAGCGCATACCTCACCATCATCGTCTTCGAGCCCCACAGCATCTACTCCATGCGTCTGGCCAAGAAGGGCGAACTGCTGACCCACCACAAGGACAAGGCCGTACTGACCCTGATGAAGGTGGAAAACGTGGTGGAGAAAGACTTTATCGTGGTCCACCCCGAAATGGACCTGGGTGAAATGGTACGGGCCATCTCGAAGTCGAAACGCAACATCTTCCCCGTCACCGATCAGGAAGGCAAGCTGCTGGGCATTGTCCGGCTGGACGACATCCGCAACATCATGTTCCGCCAGGAACTGTACCACCGCTTCACTGTGAGCAAGTTCATGACCTCAGCCCCCGGCCGCCTCTACGACACGGACAACATGGAGCAGGTGATGCAGACCTTCGACGACACCCAGGCCTGGAATCTGCCCGTCGTCGACCAGGAAGGCAAGTACTTGGGCTTCGTCTCGAAATCGAAGATATTCAATTCGTACCGCGAGGTGCTGGTGCGCTTCTCGGACGAGTGACCACTGAAGAGATATTCCCAAACTATAAATGAACAACATGAAGAAAGAAGACTTGAGAATCGTATATATGGGCACGCCCGACTTTGCCGTGGAGGCCCTGCGCTGCCTCGTGGAAGGCGGCTACAACGTGGTGGGCGTCATCACCATGCCCGACAAACCGGCCGGACGCGGACACAAGCTGCAATACTCGCCCGTCAAGCAGTATGCGCTGGAACACAACCTGCCCCTGCTCCAGCCCGAGAAACTGAAGAACGAGGAGTTTCTGGACGCCCTGCGTGCCTGGCAGGCCGACCTGCAGATTGTCGTGGCCTTCCGCATGCTGCCCGAAGTGGTGTGGAACATGCCCCGCCTGGGCACCTTCAACCTGCACGCCTCCCTGCTGCCCCAATATCGCGGAGCCGCGCCCATCAACTGGGCCGTCATCAACGGCGAGACGGAGACAGGCATCACCACCTTCTTCCTGAAGCACGAAATTGATACGGGCGAGGTCATCCAGCAGGTACGCGTCCCCATTGCCGACACGGACGACGTGGGCATCGTCCACGACAAACTGATGATGCTGGGCGGCAAGCTGGTTACCGAAACCGTGGACGCCATTCTGGACGGCAGCATCCACAGCATCCCGCAAGAGGAGATGGGCGTGACGGGCGAACTGAAACCGGCTCCCAAAATTTTCAAGGAAACGTGCCGCATCGACTGGAACCAGCCCGTGAAGCGCATCTACGACTTCGTGCGCGGCCTCTCACCCTACCCCTCGGCCTGGACCGAGCTGGTGCAGCCCGACGGAACGACGGTAGTACTGAAAGTGTTCGAGACAGAAAAGATTCCCCAGGCGCACAACCTGAAGCCGGGCACCCTGCAGACCGACGGCAAAACCTATCTGCGCGTGGCTGCAGCCGACGGCCTCATCGGCATCCGCTCCCTGCAACTGCCGGGCAAGAAGCGGCTGAAGACCGACGAACTGCTCCGCGGCTTCCACCTGGACGAGACTTTCAACGTACAATAATACAGCATTCAAAACGTATATAAACAGCCTATGAAACCCATTATATCCCCTTCCATCCTGTCTGCCAATTTCAGTAACCTGGCCCATGACATCGAGATGCTGAACCGCAGCGAAGCCGACTGGCTGCACATCGACATCATGGACGGTGTCTTTGTGCCCAACATTTCGTTCGGTTTCCCCGTCCTGAAACATGTGGCCAAGCTGGCACAGAAGCCGCTCGACGTACACCTGATGATTGTGCAGCCCGAAAAGTTCATCCCCGAAATCAAGGCACTGGGCACGGAAATCATGAATGTGCACTACGAGACCTGCCCCCACCTGCACCGCGTGGTGCAGCAGATACGCGAAGCGGGCATGAAACCGGCCGTCACCATCAACCCGGCCACCCCCGTCCTGCTGCTGCAGGACATTGTCCGCGAAGTGGACATGGTGCTCGTCATGGGCGTCAACCCCGGCTTCGGCGGGCAGAAGTTCATCGAGAATACCGTGGAGAAGGTGCGCCAGCTGCGCGAACTCATTGCCCGTACCGGCTCGAAAGCCCTGATTGAAGTGGACGGCGGTGTCAACCTTGAGACCGGTGCCCGGCTGATGGAAGCCGGTGCCGATGCCCTCGTGGCGGGTAATGCCGTTTTCTCGGCCCCCAATCCCGAAGAGGTCATCCACGCCTTGAAGAATCTGTAAATCTTCCACCAGTTGTTTCTCCAGGGACTACAACAGCATCCCTTTCTGAGGCTTCTGCTGCCGCTGGCCGCAGGAATCGTGTGCGGAGACGCACTTCTGCACGCCTTACCGACGGGGCTGCTCCTGAGTCTGGCCGCCCTGGCTGCAGGCATGCTTGTCATCAGCCACTGGCTGAGCCGCCAACGCCTGTTCGGTGTTTCCCTGCATGCCTTGCTGGCCATCACCGGCTGCCTGCTGCTGCAACGCCAGCTGGCGCAGGCCGACTTTCCCTTTACCGGAAAGGCGGGCTTCTACAAGGTCGTCATCCACAGCCAGCCGGAAGCCAAGGCGCGCAGCCTGCTCTGCCCCTCCCTCGTGCTGGAATGCGGAAAGAACGACACCGTCCTCACACCTGCCGCGTCCAACAAGCAGTTCCTGCTCTACCTGCCGCCCGACTCCGCCGCCCGCTCCCTGCAGCGGGGAGACATTCTGTGGATACACGCCCGTCTGGCACCGCCCGCCAACCAAGGGCTCCCCGATGAGTTCGACTACGCCCGCTTCCTGCGCCTGCGGGGGGTATGCGGCACGGCCTACGTGCCTGCCGGCCAATGGCAGAAAGCCGGACACGACTTCACCCGCACCCTGCGCCAACGGGCTGCCGACCGCCAGGCCCGCATCGTGGAGCAATACCGCCGCCAGGGCTTCGAAGGCGACGAACTGGCCATCCTCTCCGCCCTGACCGTAGGCGACAAGGACGACCTGAGCGAAGACATCGTCGAGACATACTCCGTGACGGGAGCCAGCCACGTGCTGGCCCTGTCGGGCTTGCACATCGGTTTCCTCTATGCCCTGTTCTGGTTCCTGGCCGCCCCGCTGTGGAAGCGCTGGCGCCTGCTGAAACTTCCCCTGCTGCTATTGCTCGTGGTCCTGCTGTGGGGCTTTGCCTTCCTGACGGGACTCTCGCCTTCGGTAGTCCGCTCCGTCACCATGTTCAGCATCCTGGCCTTGTCCTACCTGCAGGTCGAAAAGCCACTGACGGCCAACACCGTGGCGGCCACCGCCTTCCTGATGCTGCTCGTCCGCCCCACCTGGCTGTTCGACGTCGGCTTCCAGTTGTCATTCTGTGCGGTAGCGGCCATCCTGTTGTTCTATCCCCGCCTGAACAGCCTGTACCGGGGAAAGAACCGGTTCATCGGCAAGGTGTGGAGCCTGATGAGTGTCTCCATAGCCGCCCAGCTGGGTACCGCTCCGCTGGTGGCGCACTACTTCGCACGCTTCTCCACCCATTTTCTGCTCACCAACCTGTGGGTCATCCCGATGGTCTCCATCATCCTCTATGCCGCCGTGGCCTGGCTGGCACTCAGTCCCTTCGCAACCTTACAGGCGGCCCTCACTCCCTGCATCGAGAAACTGATTCAGGGACAGAACTACGTCCTGCAACGGATCGAGCAACTGCCCTTTGCCTCCATCGACCACCTCTGGCTGGACACTGCCGAAGTCCTCCTCATCTATGCCACCCTGCTCACCGCCTGCCGGTACCTGCGCCGACGGACGGCGGGCCACGCCTACACCCTGCTTTTCACCCTATTGATATGGGCTGGCTACCATACACTGAACATCACAACCAGCAGACCCTCCCAAAGCATCGCTTTCTACAACGTAAAAGATACTCCTGCCGTCCATTGCCTGACCGGCGGAAAGCATTCGTGGCTGGTCTGTGCCGACAGCCTGCCCCGTACGGAATGGCTCCAACGCTCGCTGGCTCCCCACTGGAACCACCAGCGCCTGCTTCCCCCACAAGTGGTGACAGGACGCTACCAGGCAGGCAGCCTCAGCCTGCACGACAACATCGTGACCTATGCCGGCCGCCGCATCTGCCTGCTGAACG
>ENA-OOVG01000050-OOVG01000050.1-human-gut-metagenome-genome-assembly--contig:-NODE-50-length-30962-cov-7.669395_pt1 | contig 30962 bp, 21 predicted proteins | sample MGYA00241555_ERZ501292 | MGnify/ENA primary metagenome ERZ501292 (study PRJEB25962, sample SAMEA2042362) | human gut metagenome | biome: human gut; feature: human-associated habitat; material: faeces... | reverse complement strand
ATTCGAGTAAGACCAAAAGGGTCACTTTCGCAAAAAGACCTGCTAATGAAAGTCAAGTAGGAATTTCAAGATTTCAAGTCAGAAAAAAGGCCACACGAAACCAGACCGCTGAGCGCTCCAAAATTGAAACGGCGGTCGGCCAGAGAGGTGTTCAGTATGAGATCAGATCCGCGCCAGTGTGTTTAGATAAGCAGTTACCGAGGCGTAGTAGATACGCAGGAACTTGTTGGCAGAAGCCATCATGTAGACCTTGTAAGGCTTTCCTTCGGAACGCTTTTTGTCCATGAATTGGTACACAGGTTCGTCCAAAGGGGCGCTTTGCAGATAAATGCCCATCACAAGGAACAAAGTTCTGCGCAGAGCGGCGGAACCCCGTTTGGAGATGCTGCGGCTGTGTATGTCCATTTGGCCAGACTGGCAAGGAGGTGCGTCAATGCCGGCAAAGGCAACCAAAGCCTTCTTGGAGTGAAACCGGCGCACATCGCCAATTTCCGCCATAAGCTGCGGGCCGAGTGTGGTACCAACGCCGAACATTTCCATGACCACGGGATATTCGGGTAAGGAAGCGGCCAAAGACTGCATCTCCTGTTTGAGTGCGGCGAGTGCAGCAGAGGTTGCCTTAAGCTGTGCAATTGCCTGTTGTACCAAGAGCTTGGTTGTCTCATTCCGGGGCATAACGCCAATGCAGTTTTTCGCTTTGGAATGAATTTCAAACGCCTTCTCCTGACTGAAATAATACCCATGTTTTCTGCACCATTTCAGGTATCTGGCAGAAAAAGATTTCAGGGGCAATGTTGAAACGCACTGGCAATGCCAGAAGGTCGAGACGAAATCCACCCATTTCTCACTTCCATCGGCACGGGGAGAGCTATTGAACAGTCGATTGACCTCCGGGAATACGGCATCCAGCAAGGAAATCAGGTTGTTTTTCAACATGGTCTGTACCTTGGAATATTGCTGGTACTGCCGGTAGCAGTTTTTCAAAAGTAGCCGGGTATCTTCCTCCGGGACATACCTGGGCAGCGTAAGCCAGTGGTCAAGCCCGTAGTTGGCCAGCTTCACAGCGTCCTTCTTGTCTGTCTTGGCTCGTCTTAAACTGTTGTTCCCGTAGTCATGCACCAGCATTGCATTGACTACGGAGACATAAAGCCCTGCATCGTGGAGCAGCCAAGCCACTGGTGTATGGTAATTGCCCGTGGATTCCATGACCACACGGGTCTCGCCGTCCAGACTTTTGAGCAGCTTTGCCAACTCGCTTAGTTCACTGGCGGTGTGCTGCACTTCAAAGGGGGAAATCACCACCTCTCCGAAGGGGCGCATGACGGCAATCATGCTTTTTCCTTTGGAAACATCGATGCCAACGCAGTTCATTTACATTCCTCCAATACCAAGAATCTGCAACCGGAATCCATCTTTTCTCGCTGCCGATTCAATCTATTGTGTGACGCGAACTCCCCGGCATCCGGTGGTTCAACCTGCTCAAATCGAACGCTGCAACAAGAGGATGACTGACAGTCTTTCCGGCGGACATAGAAGCCCAAGGAGGTGATGGTCAGCCAGTTGCTCCTCTCATTGTAGCTTAGGCACGAGATGGAGGGAAAGCCGGACTGGCTGCCCGGCTTTCCTGTCCAAATATATTGTAATAGGAGGTTGACACCGTATGGATTTTTTACTTGAAGCCCTGACAAATTGGCTGAAAGAAATGCTGGTGGGCGGTATTATGAGCAACCTTTCGGGGATGTTTGACAGCGTAAACCAACAGGTCGCGGATATATCCGTACAGGTAGGACAGACCCCACAGGGATGGAATGGTAGTATTTTCAATATGATTGAGAATCTGTCAAACTCCATCATGGTGCCGATTGCAGGTGTGATCCTGGCTATCGTGATGACCGTAGACCTGATCCAGATGATTGCAGACAAGAACAACCTGCATGATGTGGATACCTGGATGATTTTCAAGTGGGTGTTCAAATCAGCTGCCGCCATCCTCATTGTCACAAACACATGGAATATCGTGATGGGCGTCTTTGATATGGCGCAGAGCGTGGTGGCGCAGGCGGCAGGGATTATCAATTCGGATGCGTCCATTGACATTTCCTCAGTTATGACCGATCTGGAACCGAGGCTGATGGAAATGGATTTGGGACCGCTGTTCGGACTGTGGTTCCAATCCCTCTTTATTGGCATTACCATGTGGGCGTTGTATATCTGTATCTTTATCGTTATTTATGGCCGTATGATCGAGATCTACCTTGTAACTTCGGTGGCTCCCGTTCCAATGGCTGCAATGATGGGCAAAGAATGGGGCGGTATGGGACAGAATTACCTCAGATCCCTGCTGGCACTGGGCTTTCAGGCGTTTCTCATTATCGTCTGCGTGGCAATTTATGCTGTGCTGGTGCAGAACATCGCTCTGGAAGATGACATCATCATGGCAATCTGGAGCTGCGTGGGCTACACCGTACTGCTATGTTTTACGCTGTTCAAAACAGGCAGTCTCGCCAAATCAGTCTTTCAGGCGCACTAAAACGGAAGGAGGTTTCCACATTGGCTTATGTACCCGTACCCAAGGACTTAACAAAAGTCAAAACAAAGGTCATGTTCAATCTGACCAAGCGGCAGCTTATCTGCTTCACGGGCGGAGCACTTATTGGCGTACCGCTTTTCTTTTTGCTCAGAAAACCTACCGGAAACAGTGTAGCGGCTATGTGTATGATGCTGGTTATGCTGCCCTTCTTTATGCTGGCTATGTACGAAAAGCATGGACAGCCCCTGGAAAAGATCGTGGGCAACATTCTCAAAGTAGCTGTAATCCGTCCAAAGCAGCGACCTTACCAGACCAACAACTTTTATGCTGTATTAAAGCGGCAGGAAATGCTCGATAAGGAGGTGTATGACATTGTTCACCGCAATAAAAAAATGGCTGCATCGGATGTTCGGAAAAACCGAGGAAAAAACTGTGCAGCCGGTAAAGACAAAGAAAAAGCTGTCTCGCGCCGATAAGAAGCAGATCGAAGCGGCCATTGCCCGCGCTAACCGCACGGACAAAAAAGGAAAATCTGCGCAGGACAGTATCCCTTATGAACGGATGTGGCCGGACGGAATCTGCCGCGTATCGGACAGCCACTACACAAAGACCATCCAGTTTCAGGACATCAACTATCAGCTCTCCCAAAACGAAGATAAGACGGCAATCTTTGAGGGGTGGTGTGATTTCCTCAATTATTTTGACAGCTCGATTCATTTCCAGCTGTCTTTTTTGAACCTTGCGGCATCGGAGGAGACCTTTGCTAACTCCATTTCCATCCCGCCCCAGAGGGACGCCTTTGACAGTATCCGCGAAGAATATACCACAATGCTGCAAAATCAGCTGGCCAGAGGTAACAACGGTCTCATCAAGACCAAATACCTGACCTTTGGTATAGACGCGGACAGCATCAAAGCCGCCAAGCCCCGTCTGGAGCGTATTGAGACCGATATACTTAATAACTTCAAGCGTCTTGGTGTGGCTGCCAGAACGCTGGACGGTAAAGAAAGGCTTTTTCAGCTTCATGCGGTATTCCACATGGATGAACAACTCTCGTTTCAGTTTGAATGGGACTGGCTGGCTCCTTCCGGTCTGTCCACAAAGGATTTTATTGCACCAAGCTCCTTTGAGTTCCGCACCGGCAAGCAGTTCCGTATGGGCAAGAAATACGGGACTGTTTCTTTTTTGCAGATTCTCGCACCGGAGCTGAATGACCGTCTGTTGGCTGATTTTCTGGATATGGAAAGCTCGCTCATTGTGAGTATGCACATTCAGTCGGTGGATCAGGTGAAAGCCATCAAAACGGTAAAGCGCAAGATTACCGACCTGGACCGCAGTAAGATCGAGGAACAGAAAAAAGCAGTTCGTGCCGGATACGACATGGACATCATTCCATCCGACCTTGCTACCTACGGCAGTGAAGCGAAAAAACTCTTGCAGGATTTGCAGAGCCGCAACGAGAGAATGTTCCTTTTGACCTTTCTGGTGCTGAACACAGCGGACAATCCCCGTCAGCTTGGCAACAACATTTTCCAGGCAGGCTCCATTGCCCAGAAGTATAACTGTCAGCTGACCAGGCTGGACTTCCAGCAGGAAGAAGGGCTGATGAGCTGTCTGCCCCTGGGACTCAATCAGATCGAGATCCAGCGAGGACTGACCACCAGTTCTACGGCCATCTTTGTACCGTTCACCACACAGGAATTATTCCAGAACGGCAAAGAAGCTCTGTACTACGGCATCAACGCCCTGTCCAACAACCTCATCATGGTGGATCGAAAGCTGCTGAAAAACCCCAACGGCTTGATTTTGGGTACGCCGGGTTCCGGTAAGTCCTTCAGCGCAAAACGAGAAATCGCCAACTGCTTTTTGCTTACCAGCGATGATGTCATTATCTGTGACCCGGAAGCGGAGTACGCACCTCTTGTTGAGCGTCTGCATGGGCAGGTCATCAAGATCTCGCCTACCTCCACCAACTACATCAATCCGATGGACCTGAACCTGGACTACTCGGATGATGAAAGCCCGCTGTCCCTCAAATCTGATTTTATCCTCAGCTTGTGTGAGCTGATCGTGGGCGGTAAGGAGGGCTTACAGCCGGTGCAGAAAACCATCATCGACCGCTGTGTGCGTCTGGTCTATCAGACTTACCTCAATGACCCGCGCCCGGAGAATATGCCCATACTGGAGGATCTGTATAACCTGCTCCGGGAACAGGAGGAAAAGGAAGCCCAGTATATCGCTACGGCCCTTGAAATCTATGTAACCGGCTCCCTCAATGTGTTCAACCACCAGAGCAATGTGGACATCAACAACCGCATTGTCTGCTATGACATCAAGGAGCTGGGCAAGCAGCTGAAAAAGATTGGTATGCTGGTGGTGCAGGACCAAGTGTGGAACCGCGTTACCATCAACCGCGCTGCTCACAAGTCCACCCGCTACTACATCGACGAGATGCACCTGCTTTTGAAGGAGGAACAGACCGCTGCCTATACAGTAGAAATCTGGAAGCGATTCCGTAAATGGGGCGGTATTCCGACAGGTATTACCCAGAATGTCAAAGACCTTTTGAGCAGCCGCGAGGTAGAGAACATCTTTGAAAACTCCGACTTCGTGTATATGCTCAACCAGGCAGGCGGAGACCGTCAGATACTTGCCAAGCAGCTGGGCATTTCCACGCACCAGCTTAGCTATGTGACACACTCCGGTGAGGGTGAGGGCCTGCTGTTCTATGGTTCCACGATCCTGCCTTTCGTGGATCACTTCCCGAAGAATACCGAGCTTTATCGCATTATGACCACAAAACCCCAGGAACTGAAAAAGGAGGATGAATAATGATGAACCCCAACATTTTGAATAAAAACCCGCTGATGTTTTTTGACAGGGCGGTAAATGCCCAGCGCAGCCAGCTTCTTACAGTCATGGCCGATGCGGTAAGTGAGTGCCGCACGGCGGCAGATCAGGCAGCCGAACTGAATGAGACCGGTCAGGTGGGGCTGCTCCGTCTGGCAGAGATCTGGAGCGCCATCCGTGCCAAGGAAGGTATGGGTGGTCTGGTCCTGGAAGGAACCGAAGCGAAGATCCTGTCCGATGTGGTGGCACAGTTTTATGCCTACCTGTCCGGCTGTATGTTCAACGATCCGGTGGGAATGGCCATTTATGCAGAGCTGCACTACATGATGTCCTCCCTCATGCTGGGAGAATGGTTTGAATAAGGAACCGCGCCTGCGCTTTACTGATGAGGAACGGTCTGACCCTGCACTGGAAAAGCCGATCCGTAAAGCGGAGAAAGCTGCGGCCAGAGCAGATAAGGCGCAGGCCAATATCCCAAAGAAAAAGGTCAGGCAGACGGTCATTGACCCGGATACCGGAAAAAAGACCTCGAAGCTGACCTTTGAGGACAAGAAAAAGCCACCTTCCAAAGTTTCTCAAGGAGTCAGGGAAGCTCCCGTCCATCTGGTCGTGGGCAAGCTCCACAAAGAGATCCGGGAAACAGAGCAGGACAATGTGGGCGTGGAAAGCGCCCACAAGTCCGAGGAGGCGGTGGAGACCGGCGCTTATCTGGTGCGGGAGGGCTATCGCAGCCACAAGCTGAAGCCGTACCGCAAAGCAGCACAGGCAGAGCGTCAACTGGAAAAGGCAAATGTAAATGTTCTGTACCAGAAATCTTTGCAGGAAAATCCCCAGTTTGCCAGCAATCCGCTTTCCCGCTGGCAGCAAAAGCAGGCCATCAAAAGGCAGTATGCCGCCGCCAAACACGCCGGTCAGACTGCCGGAAATACCGCCCAGGCTGCGTCCAAAACCGGAAAAGTCGCAAGGACGGTAAAAGAAAAGGCACAGCAGGCAGGGGCATTCGTCATGCGCCACAAGAAGGGTTTCCTGATGGCAGGGGTTTTGTTCCTCATTACCTGTATGCTGATGAATACCATGTCCTCCTGCTCCATGATGGCGCAGAGCATCGGTTCCGTTCTCTCCGGCACCACCTATCCGTCGGATGACCCGGAAATGCTGGCAGTGGAGGCAGATTATGCAGCCAGAGAAGTCCAGTTGCAGGAGGAAATCGACAACATTGAAAGCAGCCACCCAGGGTATGACGAGTATCGCTATGACCTTGGTATGATCGGCCATGACCCTCATGAGCTGGCAGCATTTCTGTCTGCCGCCTTGCAAGGCTACACCCGGCAGAGCGCTCAGGCAGAGCTGGCGCGTGTGTTTGCAGCACAGTATCAGCTGACGCTTACTGAGGAAGTGGAGATTCGCTACCGCACGGAGACCTCCACCGACCCGGAGACCGGCGAGACCACCTCAGAAGAAGTCCCCTATGAGTATTACATTTTGAATGTGAAACTCACCAGCAAGCCCATTTCCGCTGTGGCGTCGGAGTTACTGACCCCGGAGCAGATGGAAATGTATCAGGTTTACCGGCAGACCATGGGCAATAAGCCGCTGTTGTTTGGCGGTGGTTCCCCTGACATGAGCAATTCCGAGGACTTGACCGGTGTGCAGTTCGTAAATGGAACCCGTCCCGGAAATCCGCAGCTGGTGGAGCTGGCCAAGCGTCAGGTCGGCAATGTGGGCGGCTATCCTTATTGGAGCTGGTATGGCTTTGACAGCCGCGTGGAGTGGTGCGCCTGCTTTGTATCCTGGTGTTATAACCAGGCTGGAAAAAGTGAACCGCGCTTTGCAGGCTGTGAGTGGCAGGGCGTTCCGTGGTTCCAGTCTCATGGACAATGGGGTGCAAGAGGCTATAACAATCTGGCTCCCGGAGATGCAATTTTCTTTGATTGGGATTTGGATGGGACAGCAGACCATGTGGGTATCGTGATCGGTACGGATGGCAGCCGTGTTTATACCGTGGAGGGAAATTCCGGCGATGCCTGCAAGATCAAAAGTTATGACCTGAATTATCAAAGTATTAAGGGCTACGGCCTGATGAACTGGTAACAGACTTTGTGGAAAGGAGTGAACGGTTATGGCAAAAAACAAAATTGAACGTATCGACCAGGAAATTGAGAAAACCCGTGAGAAGATTGCGGAATATCAGGAAAAGCTCAAGACCCTGGAAGCACAGAAAACGGAGGCAGAGAATCTGGAAATCGTTCAGATGGTTCGTGCGTTACGCATGACTCCAGCACAGCTGAACGCTATGCTTTCCGGTGGAATGAACCACGGCAGAGATACAGCACTGTCGGAATCAAATAATCAGGAGGCTACCGCTTATGAAGAATAAAAGAATTTGCAAAACACTTTCCGCCCTTTGCCTGACAATGGTTGTGGCATTTGGCTTTACGATCCCTGCTTTCGCACAGGGGTCAGAACAGGCTCCGGCGGCACCGGCAGAGGATTCTACCAATGACAGCAATGTGATTGTAGAAGAAACAGAACCGGCACCGGCACTTACACCGGAGGGGAATGCGGCATTGGTGGATGATTTTGGAGGCAATAAGCAGCTTATTACTGTTACGACCAAAGCTGGAAATTACTTTTACATCCTGATTGATAGGGCGAATGAGGACAAGGAGACTGCTGTTCACTTTCTGAATCAGGTGGACGATGCAGACCTTGCGGCGCTGATGGAAGATGGAAAAACCAAAGAGGAGATGCCTGCGGTATGCAGCTGTTCAACAAAATGTGAAGCAGGGGCAGTCAATACGGCCTGCCCGGTCTGCGCAACTGATAAGAGTAAATGTACGGGCAAAGCACCGGAACCTCCGGCAGAAACATCGGAGCCGGAAAAAGAGAAGCCTGCCGGATTGAACCCGGCTGCGATAGTCCTTTTGTTGGCTCTGCTGGGAGGCGGTGGCGTATTTGCCTACTTGAAGCTCGTTAAGAACAAGCCTAAGACCAAGGGCAATGACAGTCTGGACGATTATGATTATGGCGAGGAGGATTCCGAGGAATGGGAAACCGAGGATGAGGAGTCGGACGAGCCGGACGCTGACGGGGGCAGCACAGAAGAAGATGATGAGGACAGTGTGAAATGACCCGTTTCACAGACAGTCCCTATGAACGCATGATGACACGCAGGCCGGAGGGCGGGAAGGAAACTTCCCGTCCTCCTTCTTTACCCCACAGCCACCCCTGCTATGGCTGCGGGAATTATGGAAGACCCTGCGTAGGTATCTGTCACCGGGAAATGTCCCGATGGCTCAAAGAGAGGAGGAACCATCATGGCTCAACATAAATTGGTAATTGCCGAAAAACCATCAGTTGCCCAGAATTTGGCGGCGGTGATCGGCGCAACCGTCCGTAAGGACGGGTATCTGGAGGGCAACGGCTGGCGTGTCAGCTGGTGCGTGGGTCACCTGGCCGGTCTTGCGGACGCAGACAGTTATGACCCCAAGTATGCCAAGTGGCGATATGATGACCTGCCTATCCTGCCGGAACATTGGCAGATGGTAGTGGGAAAGGATAAGAAAAAGCAGTTTGATATTCTGAAAAAGCTGATGAACGCCCCGGATGTGACGGAGGTGGTAAATGCCTGCGATGCCGGACGCGAGGGTGAGATGATCTTCCGCAGCGTCTATGAGCTGGCAGACTGTCAAAAGCCTATGAAAAGGCTCTGGATTTCTTCGATGGAGGACTCCGCCATAAGGGAAGGCTTTGCAAACCTGCGCCCCGGTGCGGATTATGACGGACTTCGGGATGCTGCCCTCTGCCGTGCCAAGGCCGACTGGCTGGTGGGAATCAATGCGACAAGGCTTTTTTCCGTGCTGTATCACCGAACCCTCAACATCGGGCGCGTGATGTCCCCGACGCTGGCACTCATTGTCCAGCGAGAAGCTGAGATCGACACCTTTCAGCCGATTCCCTTTTATACCGTGGCGCTGGAGCTGCCCGGTCTTACCGTATCCGGGGAGCGCATGGCGGATAAGGTTGCTGCTGAGCAGCTGAAAGAAGCCTGTCAGGGTGCAAATGTCACAATCAAAAAGGTGGAGTGCAAGGAAAAGTCCGAAAAGCCGCCTGCCCTCTATGACCTGACTACTCTGCAAAGAGATGCCAACCGCCTGCTTGGATTTACAGCCCAGCAAACCCTGGACTATCTACAAAGCCTGTATGAAAAGAAGCTCTGCACCTATCCCCGTACTGACAGCCGCTATCTGACTGGTGATATGGCAGACAGCCTGCCGGTGCTGGTGAATCTGGTTGCCAGTGCTATGCCGTTTCGCAAAGGGATCGCCATTACCTGTGATCCGCAGACGGTAATCAACGATAAGAAAGTAACCGACCACCACGCAGTAATCCCTACCAGAAATCTCAAGGATGCAGACCTTTCTGCCCTTCCTGCGGGAGAAAAAGCGGTGCTGGAGTTGGTGGCCCTGCGTCTGATGTGCGCCGTAGCCCAGCCCCATATCTATTCGGAAACTGTTGTGATTGCAGCGTGTGCCGGTGGGGAGTTTACCACAAAAGGAAAAACGGTGAAGCATCCCGGATGGAAAGCACTGGAGGACGCTTACCGTGCCAAAATGAAGGATGCAGAGCCGAAAAAAGAGGGCGCAGAGAAAGCTCTGCCGGATCTGACCGAAGGACAGACCCTTTCGGTTGCTGCGGCAATCGTCAAAGAAGGCAAAAGCAGTCCGCCTCAGCACTTTACGGAGGATACCTTGTTGTCCGCAATGGAGACTGCCGGAAAAGAGAATATGCCGGAGGACGCCGAGCGAAAAGGTCTGGGGACACCGGCCACCCGTGCCGGTATTTTGGAAAAGCTGGTATCTGCCGGTTTTCTGGAAAGAAAAAAGAGCAGGAAAACAGTGCAGCTTCTCCCTTCCCACGATGCAGTTTCCCTGATCACAGTGCTGCCGGAACAACTGCAATCGCCGCTTCTGACTGCCGAGTGGGAGTATCGCCTGGGCGAGATCGAGCGCGGGCAGCTTGCCCCAGAGGAGTTTCTGGACGGGATCAGCACCATGCTGAAAGATCTGGTGGGGACTTATCAGGTCATCAAGGGAACTGAGTACCTGTTCACTCCGCCCCGTGAGGTGGTGGGCAAATGCCCTCGCTGCGGCGGTGAAGTTGCAGAACTGCAAAAAGGCTTCTTCTGTCAGAATGATTCTTGCAAATTTGCAATCTGGAAAAACAACAAATGGTGGGCTGCCAAGAAAAAACAGCCGACCAAGGCTGTGGTGTCTGCGCTGCTGAACGATGGCCGTGTCCGTGTGACGGGGTTATATTCGGAGAAAACCGGCAAGACCTACGATGCCACTGTGGTTTTGGAGGACGATGGACAGTATGCCAACTTCAAGCTGGAATTTGACCGGCGGAAAGGAGGCAGCCGATGAAGCTCTCTTTAGTGGAACGGGAAACCATTCTCCTCTATAACCAGGCAGAACCAATGGCTGAGGTCTACACTCACGATCCCCGTCTGATGGAGAAGCTGGAACTGCTGGCAAAAAAGCACCCCGACCAGATTACCCGAAAGGACGCCCATAACTTTACCGTTCCCAAGCGGTGTGTATCAGTCCGGGAGCCATACAGCGCCGAGCGTCGCAAAGCTGCCAGTGAGCGTGCGAAAGCCGCCGGATACCAGCCCCCTGTGAAAAAGTCCGGCAGTTAAAGGCACATGGCAGAGAATGTATTTGAAGCGGTCAAGCAGTCGGTCAGCACCAGAGAAGCGGCAGAGTTTTACGGGATAAAAGTCAGTCGAACTGGCATGGCCTGCTGTCCCTTTCACGATGATAAGAACCCCAGCATGAAGGTAGACCAGCGGTTCCACTGCTTTGGCTGTGGTGCAGATGGGGATGTGATCGACTTTACCGCAAAGCTCTTTAACCTCTCCCCAAAAGAAGCGGCAGAGAAACTGGCACAGGACTTTGGCCTGATCTATGATAGTCAGGCCCCGCCCCGCAGGAGATATGTCCGGCAAAAAACCGAGGCACAGAAGTTTCGGGAAGATCGACAGCGCTGCTATCGTGTACTGTCTGATTACTACTATCTGCTGAAAAAATGGGAAGCCGACCGTTCTCCCAGGACACCGGAGGAAGAACCGCACCCCCGCTTTGTGGAAGCAATCCAGAAGAAACCCTATGTAGAGTACCTGCTGGACCTTTTTCTTTATGAAAGTGAAGAAGAACAAAAGGCATGGATTGCAGAACACACAGCAGAAATCACACACTTGGAAAGGAGATTGAAAATCATGGCTGAGAATAAACCCACCAATCGAGAACGGCTAAGGGAAATCACAGATGGTATCGAGCAGGGTATCAAAGAACTGTTTGAAAGCGAAAAGTATATGCGTTATCTGTCCGTCATGTCCCGCTTCCACCGCTATTCGGTAAACAACACCATGCTCATCTATATGCAGAAGCCGGACGCCACATTGGTAGCCGGATACAATAAGTGGAAAGACCAGTTTGAGCGTCATGTAAAAAAGGGCGAGCATGGCATTACCATCATCGCTCCCACACCGTATAAGAAGAAAATCGAGGAGCAGAAGCTGGACCCAGATACCAAGGCTCCGATTCTGGATAAAGACGGAAAGATCGTCACAGAGGAAAAAGAAATCGAGATTCCCATGTTTCGTCCGGTCAAGGTCTTTGATGTGAGTCAGACCGACGGGAAACCTTTGCCGGAGCTTGCATCATCCCTTTCCGGCAATGTGCCAAATTATGAGGCATTCATGGAGGCCCTGCGCCGCAGCGCACCGGTGCCGATTACTTTTGAAGCAATGGCTGCTGATACGGACGGCTATTTTTCTGCCGATCATCAGAAAATTGCCATTCGCCAAGGCATGAGCGAGGTGCAGACGGTTTCGGCCACGGTTCATGAGATTGCCCACAGCAAGCTCCATGACCCTAAAAAATATGAAATGCTACCGTCATGGAAGGTTGTGCAGGAGAGTGAAGGTGGAACCAAGCATGATTTCAAGTTGGATTTTGCCACAGAAAAAGAAGCCGAACAGTTTGCTTCTGATATGGATTGGCGTTATGTGGACGAAAATCAGTTTGAATGGCGTCTTGCAGTTGAGGAAGATGCAACCGCAGAAAAACAGGCAATCAAAAACCGTCACACGGAAGAAGTGGAGGCTGAAAGCATCTCCTATGCAGTCTGCAAATATTTTGGCATCGAGACAGGAGAAAACAGCTTTGGCTATATTGCAAGCTGGAGCCAGGGCAAAGAGCTGAAAGAGCTGAGAGCCAGTTTGGAGACCATCAACAAAACCTCCGGCACTTTGATCTCCGACATTGAGCACCACTATAAGGAAATCTGCAAAGAGCGCGGAATCGACCCTCATGCAAAGGTAGAGCCGGAACCCGCCCCGATAGAGCAGCCAGAAGATGCCGCTAAGGTATCTGATAGACAGCAGACCGGCGATCTGACCTACTATGTAGCAGAGTGCATGGAATTTCCAAACCTCGGAGAATACCACGATAACCTGTCTTTGGAGGAAGCAATCCGCATTTATCAGGAGATTCCGGCAGAACGAATGAACGGGATCAAGGGCATTGGTTTTGAGCTGAAAGACGGAAGCGACTATGAAGGACCTTTTCCGATTTTGACCGGCCAGACCATTGACCTGGACAGCATCCAGGCAATCGACTATTACCGTGATAATCCTCTGGTGCAAAAAGCGGTAAAGGAACTGGCTGCGGCAATGCCGGAAATGGAAGTGCTGGGGGCGGACGCCAACCAGCAGGAGGCTTTGTTTCTGATTGACGATGCCACCTATCTTCATATCCAATCCTGTGACAGCGGCTGGGACTATACCCTTTACGATGCCGCGTCCATGAAAGAGCTGGATGGTGGTCAGCTGGATATGCCGGAGATTTCCCGCATGAAGGCAGTTCTCCAGATTTGTGATGACAACGATTTGGGCAGAGACTCGGTAAAATACGCACCGTTGTCCATGATTGAGACCTTGCAGGAAGCTGCCTACCAGCAGATGCAGGCAGAGGCCAGTCAGATGGCTGCTTCTTCTCAGCTGCCGGAAGCACAAGAGCAGGCGCTGGATGAATACCCTATGCCTGATGAGCAGGTATCCACACCGGATATGCAGGAATACGGCTACTTCTATGATGGGATGCTCCCTGTCACCAGAGAACGGGCGCTGGAACTGGATGCCGCTGGTTTGACTGTCTATGTGCTGCATGAGGACAATACGGAGAGTATGGTATTTGACTCGCAGGAAATCATGGATCATGGCGGACTTTTCGGTGTGGATCGTGAGGAATGGGAGAAAAGCCCTCAGTTCCACGAAAAGGTCATAGAGCGCCAGGAACATCAGCAGGAACGGGAACAAGCATTTCTCGCTCAGAACAGAGATTGCTTTGCCATCTATCAGGTGAGCCGTGACGATCCGCAGAATGTGCGCTTTATGAATCTGGACTGGCTAAAGTCCCATGATATATCCATAGAGCGCAGCAATTATGATCTCATTTACACTGCTCCGCTGAGGGAGTCTGGCACGGTACCGGAGCAGCTGGAAAAACTATATGAGCAGTTTAATCTGCAAAAACCGGCGGATTTTCACAGTCCTTCTATGAGTGTCAGTGACATCGTTGCGATCAAGCAGGATGGTAAGGTATCCTGTCATTACTGTGACAGTGTTGGTTTTATCCAGATCCCCGGATTCCTGCCAGAAAATCCGCTGAAAAATGCGGAGATGGCCGTGGAGGATGATTACGGCATGATCGACGGTATCATCAACAATGGCGCAAAAGAGCCTACGGTGGCAGAGCTGGAACAGCAGGCCCGCAGCGGTCAGTCCATTTCCCTCATGGATTTGGCTGCCGCTGCCCATCGGGAGGAACGGGAAAAGAAAAAGTCCGTCATGGAGCAGCTGAAAAGCCAGCCCAAGGCAGAACACAAAAAGACAGCGCCCAAAAAGAGTGCGGAAAGGGAGATTTGATATGGGAAACTTTACTTTTGAGGAAATGAACCTGATGTGCATTTACAATACCGGTAGCCGCACCGGATTGATCGACAGCCTGCGTGAGATGCGCGGCGAGCTATCACCGGAGGAAACGGAACTGAGTGAGCTGACCGACAGCGCCCTTATGAAGCTCTGCGTGATGACCGATGAGGACTTTTCCCAGCTGGAGCTGTACCCGGATTTTGACCAGTAAATTTATCGTGTAAAAAATATAGTGAGAGAAATTGTCTGACGGATAAGCGATTTCTCTCACTTTCATCACAATATCCCACTATACTTAGAGAGATGGATGAAGTATAATCTAAGCAACAAACAATAATTTATTGAGGTGTTTAGAATGAAACAGAAAGTACCTATGATATGCAACATTGTGAGTCTCATTCTGTTGATTGTATTTGTTATTAAGAGCATCGTTGATTATACTCAATACTCAACATCGCTAAACTCTGCACCTTTTTATTTGTGGGTGTTAGTAAATGCTTTGTTTTTGGTAATTCCTGCAATTATTTTGTTCGTTATTGGTTTCGTTGTAAAGAAGAAACAGTAAACAATTCCAGTTTGTTTGTGCATTGATGATTATCTTGAACTTAGGAGGTGTTTAATGAAAACGGTTCTTTTACATGGGTTGGGACAAACTGCACAGGACTGGAAAGAAGTAGTCCAACAACTATCAATTTCCGATGTCGATTGCCCAGAACTTTTTTCTTCAGCAGAAGATGAAATATCATATTCGCAGATTTTGGGCGATTTAGAACAGCGGTATTCAGAAGTAAAAGAGCCGCTTCGTATCTGCGGCCTTTCGTTAGGTGCGCTTCTTGCGATTGATTTTGCTATTCGGCATGAAGAAAAAGTGGCTTCGCTGGTTTTGATTGGCGCACAATATAAAGTTCCAAGTTTACTGATAGATTTTCAAAATCTTATCTTCCGTTGTATGCCAGACAAGGCTTTTGAAAGTATGGGACTATCAAAAAGCAGCACCATAAAATTGGCTCACTCTATGCGGTCATTGGATTTTACTTCTCAATTAAACAATATTCGTTGTCCAGTGACAATTTTGTGTGGCAAAAAGGATGCTGCCAATCTAAAGGCTTCTAAAAGGCTAAAAGAACTGCTACCCCAAGCCACTTTGCACATCGTTCCAAATGCAGGACATGAACTCAATAAATATGCACCAAACACGATTGCAGAGATATTAAATAACTAAAATGTAATATTCACAGTTTTACTTAGCAGGAAATCGTTTAGGTTTCCTGCTTTTCTTTTGCTCAAAACGAAAGGAGGACAGAACACTATGCCAACCAAAGCTGAACTATATGCACAGATGGCGGAGAAGGTGACAACGCAGCTCACGGGGAGCTGGCAGGAATGGGCAGGGTTTCTCACTACTGCTTCCCGCCTTTACAAGTACCCGTTCCATGAGCAGCTGATGATCTATGCCCAGCGACCGGACGCCACCGCCTGTGCGGAGTACGATTTATGGAATGAAAAGATGGGCCGGTATGTAAGGCGCGGTTCCAAAGGGATCGCTCTGGTGGACGATTCCGGGGACAGACCTCGCCTGCGTTATGTCTTTGACATTTCCGACACCGGAACCCGTGAACATTCCCGCACTCCCTGGCTGTGGCAGCTGGAGGAGCGCCATCTGGATTCCGTGCAGGCCATGCTTGAGCGCACCTATGATGTTTCCGGTGATGACCTTGCCGGACAGCTCACTAAGGTAGCCGGAAAACTGGCTGAGGAATACTGGACGGAGCATCAGCAGGACTTCTTCTATATCGTTGACGGTTCCTTTTTGGAGGAATATGATGAGTATAACATCGGAGTGCAGTTTAAGGCAGCAGCCACCGTCAGTATCACTTATGCTTTGATGTCCCGCTGTGGACTGGAACCGGAACGCTACTTCGACCACGAAGATTTCATGGCGATCTTTGATTTCAATACTCCGGCAACCATCGGAGCGCTGGGAACAGCGGTCAGCCAGATCAACCAGCAGGTGCTGCGGCAGATCGGCGTTACCGTCCGAAATGCAGAGCGCGAAGCCAACCAAGAAAGGAGCAAACAAGATGAACAATCCCATGACCTATATCCAGAACGGAGACTATCTGATTCCCGACCTGAAGCTGAGCCAGCAGCCGGAGAAACCCCTGGGCAAGTACGGCAGGATGAGGAAAACCTACCTGAAGGAACACCGTCCCATCCTCTACAACCAGATGTTGCTGAGCGAGAAGCTGTACCCGCACCTTCTGGAGATCGACGAGACCGCCCAGAGCAGACTGGAGCAGATGATGCCCCAGCTGGCGAAGGAAGCGGGAGCCACCGAGGAACTGAAAGCCAGCGATCCCATGAAGTGGGTGGGGCTGATGAACACCTGCAAAGCTCAGGCCGAGGAAATCCTGATGGCGGAGCTTATCAACAGCTGACTCTAAACCTGTTCCTCTCCGAAGCGGAACAGATCCAATCCATAGATGAAGCAGAGAATGTAGCGCATACATCCTCTGCTTTTTCTTTTACCCAAAATGACATCGACCATGTGCTGCGTTTGGGCGGCAATACAGACCGTCAAAGGGAGCGTGTGGTTGCAGCCTTTGAAAAGCAGAAAACCACCGCTGAGATTGCCGAGATACTGAAAACGCTGTACCACGGCGGCAATGGCCTTGGCAGTGTGAGCGCATGGTATGCCGAGGATGGTATCCATCTTTCACATGGGAAGTCTGTCCGTTATGACAGGTCTGCCCAGGTCATTTCCTGGGAGAGTGCCGCAGAGCGTATCGGGGAGCTTTTGGAAAGTGGTCAGTTTGCCTCTAATGTGGAGCTTGCAGAAGCGGCAGGCTATGAACGCTCCCTCCTCTCGGAAAAGCTCTGGCATCTGTATCACGATCTCAGTGAGGACGCCAGAAAAGCCGGATATTTGTCCTGCCTGTCAGAGATCAAAGGCAATGGTTTCCCGGAGGAGACCCGCCGCCTGATGGAGCAGCTGAGTGAACCGGCTTTCCGCCAGACCCTCAAGGAAGAATACGCTGCCTTCTGGACTGCCTATCAGCAGGACCGTGACCTGTTGCGTTTTCACTATCATAGACCGAGGGAGATCTGGGAGAACCTGAAGGACCTTGACCTGCCCCGCAGGACCTTTTCTTCAGAGCTTTCCCAAGTGCCAACCGTCCAGCACTTTATTACCGAGGATGAGATCGACGCCGCCATGACCGGCGGAAGCAGTTTCGCCGGAGGAAAAGGCCGTATCTATGCGTTCTTCATGGAAAACCATACGGATAAGGAAAAAGTGAGATTCCTCAAAGACGAGTATGGCATTGGCGGACGCTCTCATGCCCTGTCCGGCGCAACACACAGCGGCGAAGATCACGACGGGAAAGGGTTGCACTATAAAAAGCAGGACTGCCCGGATGTTCACTTGAACTGGGAAAAGGTTGCCAAGCACATTACCTCTCTTGTCCAGAAAGGCCGCTATCTTACCGAACAGGAACAGGCGCAGTATGACAAAATCCAGGCTGAAAAGGAATTGGCAGAAGAAGATGCCATCCAAGCCCAGCAGCCGGAGGTGGAGGAAGAAACGCCAAAGCCTACCCTTCGGGAGCAGTTTGAGCAGTATAAGACTGTGGTGACTGCCGCCATTTCCGAGGATGCCGCATACCGCAATGCCTGCGGGCATTCTGACCGTGAAAATGCTGTCATCGAGGGCAATGCCGCTGTGCGCCGTGCGGTCCTTGGTTCTAAGGATATGGAGCTGATTCGCCTCTATTCGGATGTGCCGGAGTTCCGACAGCGACTGCACCGGGAAGTGATCGACGAAACCTATCCAAAGCTCCATGAACTTCTGCGCCCTCTTTCTCAGGAAGATATTGATACTGCCCTTTGTGCATGGAACGGCAATATCGAGAGTAAACACGCTGTCGTCCGTTATATGAAAGACCATGCAAGAGAGAAAGATACCGCTGCATGGCTGGCTCAGGAATACAGTGGCAGCAACATCCCGTTCGTTGTCCGTGCCGGAAGCCCGGAGGAAACGCAGCTGCCCTGGCCGAAGGTACAGCGCAGGCTTGCCCAGCTGATTCAGGAGGACCGGTTCTATACCGAAGAAGAACAGGACCGTTTTGACAACATCGACCCCATCGCCATCCGGGAAGCCCTGGAGGAAAGAGGGATCGTCAACGGACAGGTGACAGACCCGGAAAAACTGGACAATGCCCCGTTTATCCAACAGGTGATGTCAGATGCAGAGCAGATCGCAGATGCCGAGACAGAGCAGACTTCCGAAGTTTCCATTTCCGGTGAGGAATATGACGCGGTTCGCCGCCCAATTCCGCAAAGAACCTCCTATGACCCAGCCGCCCCGGTCTATGCCGTGGGCGATACCGTGTATATCGAGGATGACGCCTATCAGATCACAGAGCTGCGGGAGGACACCGTACAGCTTCTGCCCACCGGGATGGTATATCCCATCTACCGGGCAGAGCGCAAAGAACAGTTCGAGCAGCTGCTTCGGGCAGACCGCCGCAATGCTTACTATACCGAGTTTCTTCCTATTGACCCGGACAAGGCAGATCAGGACTTGCGGGATGTATTGGCTCATGGACTGATGGATGAAGCGGATAAAAAGCAGATTTCCACGCTGCTGCAATCCGGCAGGAGCAACAGCGAGATCGCCTACTGGCTGAGCAGAGCCTATTCCGGTGAGATCGAGACCCTGAATCTGGAGACCGGCGATATTGCCGATTACCGTACTACGGCACAGGGCATGGAGCTGGAAGTCTTGGATGCAGAGGAAAAGCGTCTGGCTGTGCTGTATTGCCGCTGGGATGAAGTTGCGCCTTTGCTGCGCGGGATGTATGCCCGTCAGCTGGATGGCTTTAGACAGGAACAGCCCCAACCGTCTGCCGAATCCACAGCCTTTCATTCCGAGACCGTGGCCGTCTATCCGGGCGATAAGAACCATCTACCTTATGATGTGGTGGTGGAACGGCTGCATATCGAGGAGCCGGAGCCGCCAGCCCCTGTAACAGAGCCGGAGAAAACCTTTGAGGAAGTGCTGGATGAACACCCGGTTTCCATTCAGGTCAATGGCCAGTGGCAGACCTTCCCCAATGCCAAAGCTGCCGAAGAAGCCTCCTATGAGGAATACAAGGCCAACCTGCGCCGCAATGCACAGAACTTCCGTATTACCGATGAGCATTTGGGTGAAGGCGGTCCGAAAGCCAAGTTCCAAGCAAATATCAATGCCATTCGTTTGCTGAAAGAGCTGGAAGTTGCCGGACAGCAGGCAAGCCCTGAACAGCAAGAAGTCCTATCCCGCTATGTAGGCTGGGGCGGTCTCTCTGATGCGTTTGACCCGGAGAAACCGGCATGGGCTTTAGAGTATGCCCAGCTGAAAGAGCTGCTGACCCCGGAGGAATATGCCGCCGCCAGAAGCTCCACCTTAAACGCCCATTACACCAGCCCTACGGTCATTCAGGCCACCTATGAAGCGGTGGGCCGTATGGGGTTTGAGACTGGAAATATTCTGGAGCCGTCTATGGGTGTGGGCAATTTCTTCGGTATGCTGCCGGAGGAAATGCGAAACAGCCGTCTGTACGGTGTGGAGCTGGACCCTGTTTCCGGGCGCATCGCAAAGCAGCTCTATCCCAAGGCGGACATCACAGTAGGCGGCTTTGAGACCACCGACAGGCGTGACTTCTTTGACCTTGCTATCGGCAATGTACCTTTTGGTCAGTATCAGGTCAACGACAAAGCCTACAACAAGCTGAACTTTAGTATTCACAACTACTTTTTCGCCAAAGCACTGGATCAGGTGCGTCCCGGCGGTGTGGTAGCTTTTGTGACCTCCCGCTATACCATGGACGCCAAGGATTCCACCGTGCGCCGCTATCTTGCCCAGCGTGCCGAGCTGCTGGGAGCGATCCGTTTGCCTAATGACGCGTTCAAAAAGAATGCCGGTGCCGAGGTGGTATCGGACATCATCTTTCTCCAAAAACGGGACCGCCCGCTGGACATCGTGCCGGAATGGACTCAGACAGGACAGACGGAGGACGGATTTGCCATCAACCGGTATTTTATCGACCACCCGGAAATGGTGCTGGGCAGACAGGAGCCGGTAAGCACTGCTCATGGTATGGACTACACCGTGAACCCTATCGAGGGACTGGAGCTTTCCGACCAGCTGCATGATGCGGTGAAGTATATTCATGGCACTTATCAGGAGGCAGAGCTGCCGGAGCTGGGCGAAGGCGAAGCTATTGACACCTCCATTCCTGCCGACCCCAATGTGAAGAACTATTCCTATGCCATTGTAGACGGGCAGGTGTACTACCGGGAAAACAGCCGCATGGTGCGCCCTGACCTCAACGCCACCGCCGAAGCCCGTGTAAAAGGTCTTGTGGGACTGCGTGATTGTGTGCAGGAACTGATCGACCTTCAGATGGATGCAGCGGTTCCGGACAGCACCATTACCCAAAAGCAGGCGGAACTGAACAGCCTCTATGACAGCTTTTCTGCAAAATACGGTCTCATCAATGACCGTGCAAACCGACTGGCCTATGCAGACGATTCTTCCTATTACCTGCTCTGTGCGCTGGAAGTCATCGACGAGGATGGGAAACTGGAACGTAAGGCAGATATGTTCACCAAACGGACCATCAAGCCCCATCAGGCGGTGGCTGTGGTGGATACGGCAAGTGAAGCACTGGCGGTGTCCATCTCGGAAAAAGCCTGCGTGGATATGGACTATATGAGCCAGCTTACCGGAAAAACAAAAGAAGAACTGGCCGGAGAGCTGCAAGGCGTAATCTTCCGTGTACCGGGACAGCTGGAGAAAGACGGCACACCCCATTATGTGACTGCTGATGAATACCTCTCCGGCAATGTACGCCGCAAACTGCGTCAGGCGCAACGGGCCGCACAGCAGGACCCGGTTTATGCAGTCAATGTGGAAGCTCTTACCGCCGCCCAGCCCAAAGACCTGGATGCGTCGGAGATTGAGGTGCGTCTGGGCGCTACCTGGATCGACAAAGAGTACATCCAGCAGTTTATGTATGAGACCTTCAACACCCCGTTTTATCTCCAGCGCAGTATCGAGGTCAACTATTCGTCCTTTACCGCTGAATGGCAGATCAAGGGGAAATCTTCTGTATCCTACAACGATGTGGCAGCTTATACCACCTATGGGACCAGTCGTGCCAATGCCTACAAGATTTTAGAGGACAGCCTGAACCTGCGGGATGTCCGCATCTATGACACCATAGAGGACGCAGGCGGAAAAGAGCGCCGCGTGCTGAACGCCAAGGAGACCACCCTGGCGGCTCAAAAACAGCAGGCGATCCGGGAAGCCTTTAGGGACTGGATCTGGAGAGACCCGGAGCGCCGCCAGACTTTGGTGCGCCAGTACAACGAAGAAATGAACTCTACCCGTCCCCGCGAATATGATGGCAGCCATATCACTTTTGGGGGCATGAACCCGGCCATTACCCTGCGGGAACACCAGAAAAGCGCCATTGCCCATGTGCTGTATGGAGGAAATACCCTGTTGGCACATGAAGTAGGCGCAGGCAAAAGTGCGACACGTTCGTAACTGAAAAGGTTACGCACAAGTCAGCTAACAATAGAATCGGGAACTGGAAAGGAGTCCCTGAAAAGACTTGGAGAACTAATATTCCGATAGGTGGAATGAAGGGGTAACGCCCTGAAACGCCTACCTTATAAACTGCGATATGCGGCAGTCCTCTGTAACAAGGATTGCGGTATAACGCTCGCTAAAGTCGGCGGAAATGTACCCAAACAGGTTATGCCGTGGAAAGCATCTCAGCGGTGGGATGTGTGCATGATACGCCGGAGGTCTAAAAACTGCCTATGGTCAGAATGTCACGATGACTGACGAAATCCCGAATGTACGGGTCTAAAAGGCGCAGGAGCAGAAATGTTCCTTTCCGATTACGGAAGTATGTGAGGATGAGTAAGAATTTTTACTATGAAAGTCCTTGCGGTGTTACAGGCACCGCCCAGCATACAGGCTCAGAGGGATACCTAAGGGCAGATATGTACAGATAGGAATATTGGAACGTGGAAAGGCTGGAACACGGAGCCAGTTACAGGCTATGAGGTGTTGGATTGGAAAGCGCATTGCGTATAACAATCCTTTATCCAGCTGAGAGAGATGGCACAGTACCGTTGAAGCCGTAGAAATACGGTGGAGGGATGGCCATTAGTCGTCAGCAATCAATAAATTGAAAACTATACAGACACAAAGGTTCGAGTATGACTAAGAAAAGCGAAATCCCCCATACAAGGAGGAAAGTACCTGACTTTGGCAAACAAGAAGAAACCCTTAAAGAAACAGAAAATCCGCAACTCTGAATACTACGATATGCAGCTTGTTTTTGACGAACTGTATGCCGCAAGTGTCAAGGGGCAGCGGTTCTGCAATCTTGTGGAACTGATAAAACGCCCTGAAAACATCAAGTTGGCATATAGGAATACCCGAAAGAACAGCGGCAGTCGGACGGCGGGTGTGGATAACAAGACAATAAGCGATTTGAATAAGTGGAACCAAAATGCCTTAGTTGCCCATGTTCAGCGCAAGCTGGACTGGTATGTTCCCAACGCTGTCCGTAGAGTGGAAATACCAAAGGATAACGGGAAAACCCGTCCCCTCGGAATACCCACGATTATGGACAGGCTCATTCAGCAATGTATTCTGCAAGTATTAGAACCTATCTGTGAAGCAAAATTCTTCAAGCGAAGCAATGGCTTCAGGCCAAACCACAGTGCGGAAAATGCCATTGCCCAAGCGGAAAGAATGATACAGAACGTCGGTTGTCATTACGTCATTGATATCGATATTAAATCTTTCTTTGACAATGTGAACCACGGCAAGCTGCTGAAGCAGATGTGGACACTTGGTGTCCGGGACAAAAAGCTGTTATCCATCATTTCTACCATGTTAAAGGCAGAAGTGGCTGGAATCGGTTTTCCCGAAAAGGGCACGCCGCAGGGCGGTATCATTTCCCCACTGTTGTCAAACATCGTTCTAAATGAACTGGATTGGTGGATTGTCAGCCAGTGGGAGGAAATGCCCACCCAAAGGAACTATGTACACAGAATCTATGCGAATGGAACTCCCGACAAAAGCAGTACCATCCGTACTCTGCGTAACTACACGAATCTAAAAGAGTGCTATGTTGTCCGTTATGCAGATGATTTCAAAATCTTTTGCAAAAAGCGGTCGGATGCAATCAAGCTGTTCGAGGCTACGAAACAATGGCTTTTAGATCGTCTGGGACTGGAAATCAGCCCGGAGAAATCAAAGATCGTAAATCTGAAACGCCATTACTCTGAATTTCTTGGCTTTAAGCTGAAAGTTCGAACAAAAGGAAAGAAGCCAGATGGACAACCAAGGTATGTAGTAGAAGCGCATATCAAGGATAAAGCATTGCAGAAAATCCGGAAGAAAAGCAAGGAAATCATTGGGCAGATACGGCAGACCTATGACCCAGGAATGGAATATCGTCTGATACAGAAATACAACTCCTATGTCATGGGCGTTCATAACTATTACAGCATTGCAACCCATGTGAATATTGACTTTCACAAAATTGCTTTCGATGTCAAAAAGAGCCTTTACAACAGATTGAAGCACAGACTGCAAAAGAAAGGTCAAATAACAAACAGGTATATCAAGGAGAAATACGGCACAAGCCGGGAGGTGCGTTATCTGAATGGTCACGCCATCGTCCCGATTGCCTATGTTCAGCACAGAGTACCCATGGACAAGAAAAGTCGGGTAAATAAGTACACGCCTGAGGGACGGGGTGAGATTCACAAGAATCTTGCCGGTATCAATATGGCTGTCCTCTATTATCTGATGAACAATCCCTGCGGCAAGCAAAGTGTGGAGTACAACGACAACCGCATTGCGCTCTATGTTGCGCAGAAAGGAAAATGTGCTGTTTCCGGTGTGGAACTGGAAGCAAATCAAGTGGACTGTCACCACAAAAAGCCGTTGGTGCTTGGGGGCAATGACAGTTATCAAAACCTGATTATTGTTTCCGATGTGGTTCACATCCTCATTCATTCCAGCAATGAGCGCACCATCCGAAAATACCTGAAAGTGCTAAATCCTGATAAGAAGCAGTTGGCAAAGCTCAATAAGCTCCGTGTGCTGGCAGAAATGCCGGAACTCGTTTTCTAAAGGGCAAATCTGTTTGATGTATAGATTGTCATAAAAATTGTTGACGATGGAAAGCCGTGTGATGGGAAACTGTCACGCACGGTTTGGAGCGGGGGAAAATCTGGAGGAACGGATATGCAGCCTGCGGCTGCATATCCTGCCCAAAGGATTACCTATCGCTATCTTTTGAGATGGTAGCTGCTTCGATGGAAGCCAAACGCCTGGGCTTGTGCCAGAAATCTCTTTTTGTGGTTCCAAACCATCTGACCGAGCAGTGGGCGTCGGAGTTTCTGCGTCTCTATCCTTCCGCCAATATCTTAGTCACCACAAAAAAGGACTTTGAGACCCATAACCGAAAGAAGTTCTGCGCTCGTATTGCGACGGGTGATTATGATGCCATTATCATGGGACACAGCCAGTTTGAGCGTATCCCCATCAGCCGGGAGCGTCAGGAACGGCTTCTCTATGAACAGATCGACGAGATCACTGAGGGGATTGCAGAGGTACAGGCCAGTGGCGGCGAGCGTTTTACCGTCAAGCAGCTGGAGCGTACCAGAAAGTCTCTGGAAGCCAGACTGGAAAAGCTGCAAGCCGAGGGGCGAAAAGACGATGTGGTAACCTTCGAGCAGCTGGGTGTAGACCGATTGTTCGTAGACGAGGCCCACAACTATAAAAACCTGTTTCTATACACAAAAATGCGGAATGTGGCAGGCTTATCCACATCGGATGCGCAGAAATCCTCCGATATGTTTGCCAAGTGCCGCTATATGGATGAGATCACCGGAAACCGTGGCGTGATCTTTGCCACTGGCACCCCGGTCAGCAACTCCATGACCGAGCTTTACACCATGCAGCGGTATCTCCAGTATGAACGCCTGCAAGAGCTGAACATGACCCACTTCGACTGCTGGGCTTCCCGATTTGGAGAGACCGTCACAGCTTTGGAGCTTGCACCGGAGGGAACCGGCTACCGGGCAAGAACGAGATTCAGCAAGTTCTTTAATCTGCCGGAGCTGATGAACCTGTTCAAAGAAGTGGCCGACATTAAGACTGCCGACCAGCTGAATCTGCCTACCCCGGAGGTGGAATACCACAACATCGTGGCGCAGCCCACCGAACATCAGCAGGAAATGGTCAAGACCCTTTCGGAGCGCGCATCGCTGGTACACAGCGGAACCGTTGACCCGTCCCAGGACAATATGCTCAAGATTACCTCGGATGGCCGCAAGCTGGGGCTTGACCAGAGAATCGTCAACCAGATGCTGCCGGATGAACCTGGCACAAAGGTCAATCAGTGCGTGGACAACATCATGCAGATCTGGCGGGATGGCGAAGCTGACAAGCTGACCCAGCTGGTGTTCTGCGACATTTCTACCCCGCAGGCAAAAGCTCCTGCAAGCAAGGCGGCGAAAACGCTGGATAATCCACTGCTTCACGCATTGGAAGGTGCTGTACCTTTGCCGGAGCAGGAACCGGCCTTTACGGTGTATGACGATATTCGTCAGAAGCTCATTGCCCAGGGGGTGCCTGCCGACCAGATTGCTTTTATCCATGAAGCCAACACCGAAGTGCGGAAAAAGGAGTTGTTCTCTAAAGTTCGTACCGGTCAGGTGCGTGTCCTTTTGGGCAGCACCGCCAAGATGGGCGCAGGCACCAATGTGCAGGACCGTCTGGTGGCACTTCATGACCTGGACTGTCCGTGGAGACCGGGAGACCTTGCCCAGCGCAAGGGCCGTATCGAGCGCCAGGGTAACCAGAATCCTCTTGTCCATGTGTACCGCTATGTGACCGAAGGAACCTTTGACGCATACCTCTGGCAGACGGTGGAGAATAAGCAAAAATTCATCAGTCAGATCATGACTTCTAAATCGCCGGTTCGTTCCTGCGATGATGTGGATGAAACAGCCCTCAGTTTTGCCGAGATCAAGGCTCTGTGTGCCGGAGATCCCCGCATCAAGGAGCGTATGGATTTGGATGTGGAGGTATCCCGCCTGAAGCTGATGAAAGCTGACCACCAGAGCAAGCAGTACCGTCTGGAGGACCAGCTGCTCAAATACTTCCCGGAGGAGATTGAAAAGCACAAAGGTTTTATCAAGGGCTTTGAATCCGATCTGGAGGTTTTGGCAGCTCACCCGCACCCAGAGGACGGCTTTGCCGGTATGGAGATTCGTGGAGACCTGCTGACCGATAAGGAGAACGCTGGTGCAGCTCTTTTGGATGCCTGCAAGGAGGTCAAAACCTCCGATCCGGTGCAGATCGGCAGCTACCGGGGATATGCCATATCCGTGGAATTTTCCGCTTGGAAACAGGAGTATACGCTCCTGCTGAAAGGACAGATGACCCACCGGGCAACCCTTGGTACAGACCTTCGCGGAAATCTTACCCGTATCGACAATGCCCTCGCTCAGATGCCCCAGCGTCTGGAGGCGGCAAAGGCCCAGCTGGATAACCTCTATCAGCAGCAGGCTGCCGCAAAGGAGGAAGTCGGAAAGCCATTCCTTTATGAAGAAGAACTGCGAAGCAAAAATGCCCGTCTGGTGGAGCTGGATACTTTGCTGAACATTGACGGAAAGGGACAGGCACACGCCGAGGCTGTTGTTGCCAAAAGCGCACGGCCTTCGGTGCTGGATCATCTGAAACGTCCGGCGACGCCCCGCAGTACAGACAAGAAACCAAAACAGCATGAGGAGGTGCGATAACATGAATACCAATAATCTGAATACAGCCCTTTATGAAAAGATGGCCACTGAGCAGGAAAAATATAGGGACTGGCTGAAAAGCCAGCCCCCGGAAGAAATCCTGCACCACACCTATGAATATACTGTCCGTGAGGATATTGTGATGGCGATGGAGGAGCTGGAGCTGACCGATGCACAGGCCCAGGCGCTTTTGGAATCTCCCTCGCCGCTGGCGGATGTGTACCGTTATTTTGAAAAGCTGGAGACCGGCTATATGGATATGATCCGGGACAGCATTGAGAACCGTGCCGACGATGTGTGCAGAGCTAAAGAGGAACTGCGAACAACACCAATCTATCCCCATTCAGCTGCCTATGCGAGAGAACATGGGGAGCTGGAGCAGTACCGAGCTTCCAACAATGTAAATCTCCAATGCAAGGAGTCCATTGAAGCGGCGGTGCGGGAACACTTCGACGGAATGTATCTCAGCCACGATGCGGCAAAGGGTGTGATCGAGACCTATGGCATGGAGCGTGTATCTATGGTTCTGTCTAACACGGTCCAGCTTCAGGACTGGGATGGGCGCTACTCCCGACGCAACAAAGAATGGGCCAAGGCCATTTCTAATGATAATCCCGAAACCGTCCGTTGTGGTTATGCCTTAAACAGCCACCCTGCTGTGCTGGATGGTTTTATTGATCTGGTGCGTGAAGAACAGCAGCGCAGCCGTACCCAGAGAGAAAAACTGGAACCGTCCCGTCCCTCAGTACGGGATAAGCTCAAACAGGAGCTGCCCGTCCATAAGTCTGCCGCCCCGAAAAAACGGGAGCCGGAGCGATAACCATGGCAAAGCGCAAGAGGGATGTGCCGGTTTTGTTTTGGGTGTCCGCAGAAGAACTGGAACTGATCCATCAAAAGATGCAGCAATACGGGACAGAGAATTTGAGCGCTTATCTGCGGAAAATGGCGCTGGATGGTTATGTGGTCAAGCTGGAACTGCCAGAGCTGAAGGAGTTGGTCTCCCTGATGCGCCGAAGCAGCAACAACTTGAACCAGCTGACCCGCAAAGTGCATGAGACCGGGCGGGTTTATAATGCTGACTTGGAGGATATATCCCAGCGGCAGGAACAACTGTGGGAGGGTGTGAAGGAAATCCTTACCCAACTCTCCAAACTTTCATAACAGGGATAGATACTCCATTTGCGGAGGGAGGAACGGCGTTTCTTCGCCGCACCTTCCTCCGCTTTTTCTTTTTGTCTGTATCCTTGTCTTTTGCCTGTCCGTACCGGATAATATGAGTAGAATAAGAAGCGTAGCAAAGGAGTGAAAACAGATGCTGACCTTTGAAAAGGTGCTGGAGATTTTTGCGGATTACCTAACCGCAGACGAGACCATAGAAGTTTATATCAGCCGCCATGGATGTGTAAGAGTTGAATTTGACCAAGATTTTCACTATTGCTCTGGCGAGGTGTGCCATACTCCCAAGGAACTGTTCGACCTCTTAGCCGATGATTACCGGACTTATCTGGAGATTGAACTGACCAAAGGAAAACGGGAAGTGACGGAAGATGATGAGAGAGAAGCGGATGCCCTATGCAAACAGTATCTGGAGCGTTGGAAGGAGGAACAGAAATGAAGATTTTGAAATGTCTGCTGATGATCATAACTGCACCGGTCATTTTGGTGTTGACGCTTTTTGTCTGGCTCTGCACAGGGCTGATCTACATATCCGGTCTGGTGCTTGGTCTACTAAGCACGGTAATTGCTCTGCTTGGCGTGGCTGTGCTGATTACCTATTCCCCGCAGAATGGTGTGATTTTGCTGGTTATGGCATTTTTGATTAGCCCGATGGGGCTGCCGCTGGCTGCGATCTGGCTGCTGGGAAAGGTGCAGAGTTTGAAATTTGCGATACAGGATTGGGTGTATGGGTAAATGATGTGAATATAATTTGGAATGAAAAAGAAGCAGGACAATGGGAGATGAGACCCAATGCCCTGCTTCTCTGTTTATTCGGAACGAACTGTAATATATTTTTGATTGCGACTTTTAGGTTTATCGGGAATAGTCATTTCTAATTGCCCGGATTCTAAAAGCGGATTGATATGTTTCAAAGTGAAGTTTCTTAAATCTTTGAAGCCGCAAAATACTGCAAGCTCTTTCTTGGATTTTGGTGTTGTGCAAAAAGTCAAAATCTGTTTGGATACCGTTGATAGTTCAATAACTTGGTGGGTAACTTGGTGGATAACTTGGTGGGCGTCACCCTCTAAGTTGTAGTTTACATTTTTCAAGATGACTCTGAAATCTGTCGCTGTTGAGGAAAATTCAGGCTTATATGCCGCTGTGTATCCAGGCAGCTTTTCAGTTTCACTGACGATTTTGCGTAGGCCACTTCCACGGCGTTCCATGTACTTCATGCGGTGGAACAGGTCAGCAATCACAGGGTTTCGTCGCATCGAACGAATACTGTAAATATCGTATTCCTGAATTGAGCCGCCACCAAACATACCGCCCGGAGATGTGATTTCCACCCGATCATCAAACATATCAATGTGGACTTCGCTGCCAAGCACAATATAATCACGATGGATGAGAGCGTTGACAAGAGCCTCTGTTACAGCTCGTTCAGCATAATCCGGCTTGTCTACCCGATACTGAGCTTCTTTGACAAAACGGACTTTGGAATTATTGCGAATAAATTCACTGCCGCTTTTCAGTAAATAAATCAAATTCCCCTCGTATTCCTTATCGTCCAGCGCATCATCAAAGATAGAGCCTTTTTCCAAGCCATTCCACCGGGTACAGAACATACGGGAGTTATAAACTGTGTGCTGATCGGTCATGAGTTTTCCGGCATTGGTCAGGAACCCATTTTTGTCAGCCAAACCGAAGGAGACATAATCGGATGGTTCGAAGCGGAGGCCGGTTCGTTCCAGATAGGTTGCCTCCAGGAGTGTAAAGCTGTAATCCTTTTTCACAGCTTCTGTTGTTAAGGTGTCAAAGGACTGATTGGTTCCCTTTAAGATCAGTTCATTCACAATGTAATCCGGTGCAATTACGCTTTCATTTCCAACACGGATGTATGCTTCCATTACTCCGTCTGCCTTGTAATAGTATGGGGTGCTGCGGCCAGGAGAAACCTCCAGAGCCAACAGGTTTTTACCATCTTCCTGCAATGGCTTTAAGATAAACTGCGGTAATGGTGTGATACGTTCTTTGATTAAGCGGCTGATCGCTTCAGCATCCTTTTGAACATCTGACAAGCCGATAGGCTCCCGGTCATCAGAGACTCCGAAAAACAGAGTGCCGCCGATCCCATTGGAAAAGGCACTGACACTTTTTAACCAGCTTTTTGGCTTTTTTGTTTCGAGAGCAACTTTGAAATCGCATTCCGTTGCTTCTGCAATGAGCTGCTCTATCATAAAATCCCTCCTTTGAGGTTGTAGAATGTTCTTTTTTATTATACCCAGCGGAGAAAGTTATTGCAACGATAGAAGCAAAGAGTTCAGCGAAAAAATATTTATGAGAGGAGGCCCTTCTATGGCAACCACACGCATCATGCCCCTGCATATCGGAAAGGGGCGCACTGAGAGCCGAGCAATCAGCGATATTATTGATTATGTGGCAAATCCGCAAAAGACTGACAACGGAAAACTGATTACCGGCTATGGCTGTGACAGCCGGACCGCCGGTGGAGAGTTTTTGCTGGGGGAGCGGCAG
>ENA-OOVG01000033-OOVG01000033.1-human-gut-metagenome-genome-assembly--contig:-NODE-33-length-36445-cov-3.341962_pt1 | contig 36445 bp, 30 predicted proteins | sample MGYA00241555_ERZ501292 | MGnify/ENA primary metagenome ERZ501292 (study PRJEB25962, sample SAMEA2042362) | human gut metagenome | biome: human gut; feature: human-associated habitat; material: faeces... | reverse complement strand
CGGCATAGTCAAATTGAAAAACTTTGTTTTTCATTTGCCTCTGCTCTCGCCTTTCCGTATCTTTGTACTCAACAAAAAAACGAACAAGATGATGGAAACAAGAATCACATCCCCCCGCATCACCGAGCTGAAGCCCGGCGAGATATTCGTTTTCGGCAGCAACCTGGAAGGAGCCCATGGCGGAGGCGCCGCCCTACTGGCCTGGAAGAAGTGGGGAGCCGTATGGGGACAGGGCGCAGGCCTGCAGGGACAGACCTACGGCATCCCGACCATGCACGGAGGCCCCGACGCCATCAAGCCCTATGTGGACGACTTCATCCGCTTCGCCCGCGAGCATTCCGAACTGACGTTCCTCGTCACGGAGATAGGCTGCGGCATCGCCGGATTCAGGCCGGAAGAGATTGCCCCGCTCTTCAAGGACGCGGTCGGGGTAGCGAACATACACCTGCCTCAACGCTTCTGGGAGGTGCTGAACGCAAAGTAAAGACGCGTGCGCCGACGGCCCAAAGCCACCAGAATACACACCAGCGAACAGAAGGCGCAGACCACGAAGACGATGCCGGTAGACGAAAGAATGTTGCCCATGCCGACCAGGGGCGAAACGATGCCGCCCGCCGCAAAACATACGGCACCGAGCAATGCCGAAGCCGTACCGGAGTTCTCGCGCTGGCTCTCCATGGCCAGGGCCGTACTCGAAGTAAACGTCATGCCCATATTGAACAGCAGCAGCAACATCAAGACCTCGTACAACCAAAAGTTGCAGCCCGACATGAGCGCCACGCACTGAAGCACCGACACGATGGCCATGCCGCAACAGCCGGTCAGCGTACAGCTTTCAGGACGGTGGAACTTGACCGACAAGGCGGCAGCCACTCCGATGGCCAGCGCATTGACACCGAAACAGAGGCTGAAGGCAAAGGCGGAGAACCCATAGTGCTGCTGCACGATGAAGGGCGAGGAAGCGATGTTTGCAAACAGTACACCCTGGGCAAAAGCCATCTGAAGCACATAGCACACGTAACGCCGGTCGCGCAGAACAGTGCCGAAACTGCGGAACGTATCGCCCCACCGCTCGGCCGAACGCTGTTCGCGGGGCAATGATTCCCGGAAGCGCAGGCAGCCGGCCAGCAGCAGGATGCCCAGTCCGAACAGAACCCAGAAAATGCCCTGCCAGCCTATCAGGTCGGTCAGCAGACCACCCACGATGGGAGCTGCTACGGGCGCCACTCCGTTGATGGCACCGATGACTGCCAGCATCTTGGCCAGCTCGCGACCCGCATACTTGTCCGTAGCTACCGAACGAGAGATGACGATGCCGCCCGCACCCGCAATGCCCTGCAACAGACGGAAAGCCACAAACTGCTCGATACTCCGCGAGAACAGGCACAGCAGGGTAGAAGCGATGAACAGCCACATGGCCACCAGCAGTGGCAGACGACGCCCGTAGCGGTCGCTCAAGGGGCCAAAGAATACCTGCCCCACGGCCAGGCCGATCATACTGGTCGTCAGTCCCAGTTGTACCATCGAAGAAGTGGTATGGAAATAACCGCCCATCGAGGGCAGGCTGGGCAGGTACATGTCGGTGACAAACGGTCCGAAAGCAGTCAGCATGCCCAGCAATATCAACAGAAATACCTTGGAATTTTCTTTTACCATAATACCTATATCTTAGAAAAGCGGTGCAAAGTTACCATGAATTCCGGAAATCTGTACCACCGCATACCAAGGCCTATCACCCTTTTTGGAAAACATTTTCAGAAGTTAACAACAGGCACTGCAGATGACGCAGATAGCCATCGATTTATTTGCCCCAATTTCCTACTTTTCTTATTTTTGCATCCGTCAAACCAAAGCAAGAACCACAACATGCAATACCGACTCACCGCCCCCGCCTCGCTGCACGCCTCCGTACAGCTGCCCGCCTCGAAGAGCATCAGCAACCGCGCGCTCATCCTCCACGCCCTGTCGGGAGGAGCCACACGCCCCGAGAACCTGAGCGACTGCGACGACACGCAGGTCATGATACGCGCCCTGGACCACATGCCCGACGTGATAGACATCCACGCCGCCGGCACGGCCATGCGTTTCCTCACCGCCTACCTCTGCGTGACGCCGGGCACACACGTCATCACCGGCACCGAACGCATGCAGCAGCGCCCCATCCGCATCCTGGTGGACGCCCTGCGCACGCTGGGCGCACACATCGCGTATGCGGGCAACGAAGGCTTCCCGCCCCTGCGTATCACCGGCACCCGGCTGACGGGCAGCGAAATAGAGCTGGCGGGCAACGTGAGTTCGCAATACATCTCGGCCCTGCTGATGATTGGCGCCGTGCTGCCCGCGGGACTGAAGCTGCGGCTGACGGGGGACATCATCTCGCGTCCCTACATCAACCTGACGCTGCAACTGATGCATGACTTCGGCGCACAGGCCGGATGGACTTCGGAGAGCAGCATCGCCGTGACGCCCGGCGGCTACCGCGACACGCCCTTCCGCGTGGAGAGCGACTGGAGCGCGGCTTCCTACTGGTACCAGATGACTGCCCTGACCTCGGGCAACGCCGAAGTGGAACTGCCGGGACTTCGTGTCCACAGCCCGCAGGGCGACAGCCGCGGCGCCGAGCTCTTTGCCCGCCTGGGCGTACAGACGGAGTTCACTCCGCAAGGCGTGAAGCTCCGCAAGGAGGGCCAGCCTGCCGAACGCCTGGACGAGGACCTGGTCGACATCCCCGACCTGGCGCAGACCTTCGTAGTGACTTGCTGCCTGCTGGGCGTTCCCTTCCGCTTCACCGGCCTGCAGAGCCTCAAGATCAAGGAGACCGACCGCATCTGTGCCCTCATCACCGAGCTGCGGAAGCTGGGCTACACCGTACATGCCGAGCAGGACAGCATCCTGTGGTGGGACGGCGAACGCTGCCCGGCCGACCCACAGCCCGCCATCGACACCTACGAAGACCACCGCATGGCCATGGCTTTCGCCCCCGCCTGCCTCGTACGCCCCGACATCCGCATCAACGAGCCACAGGTGGTGAGCAAGTCTTACCCCCGCTACTGGGACGACCTGCGGACAGCCGGATTCGGGATTACGACATCACCCGAAAGCAGATAAGCCGTGAGGTCCCGCCTTTTTTAAGCCCATCCTGTATCATCGTGCCCAAATTCTGTGTATCTTTCGACAAGACAGGCTTCACTTCGGAACCAAAAGCTTGAAAACTTTGTTTTCACTTTGTGCTTCTCTCAGTTTGCACTATCTTTGCACCACGCTATTATATATATAAAGGTATGTGGATACTGATTGTTAGTCTGATTGTCCTGGCCGTGGTAGCCGCCGTAGCCGGAGTGATACGCAACCGCCGCCTGCGCCGACAGGTGGAAAGCGGCGAACTGGAAGCCATGCCCGAACCGGTGCAAGTGGACTCGGAATGTTGCGGCCAGCACGAGGTGTGCGAAAAGGAAAGTCTGCTGGCCGCCGTCAGCAAGAAAATAGAATACTACGACGACGAGGAACTGGACCAATACATTGGCACGCCCGGCGACGCCTACACGCCCGAGCAGGAAGAGGATTTCCGCGATGTGTTCTACACCATGCAGGAAGAAGACGTGGCCGGATGGGTACGCAGCCTGCAGCTGCGCGGCATCGCCCTGCCGGACAACCTGAAGGACGAAGTGTTCCTCGTGGTTGGGGAACTGAGGGCCAATCCGCATAAAAAATAAGAAGTTAAAGAAGTTAGAAGCCGATACTCTTCACTAACCGCTAACCGTTCATCACTAACCGCTAACTAACCGCTCACCACTAACCGCTAAAAACATGGACCTGTTACAATATACATTCTTCCAACACGCCCTGCTGGGCAGCCTGCTGGCAAGCATTGCCTGCGGGCTGGTGGGCACGTACATCGTGACGCGGCGGCTGGTATTCATCAGCGGCGGACTGACGCATGCCTCGTTCGGCGGCATCGGACTGGGACTGTACACCGGCATCCCGCCCATCCTGTCGGCAGCCGTGTTTGCCGTGCTGTCGGCTTTCGGCGTGGAGTGGCTCAGCAAGCGCAAGGACATGCGCGAGGACTCGGCCATTGCGGTCTTCTGGACGCTGGGCATGGCGCTGGGCATCATGTTCACCTTCCTGTCGCCGGGCTTTGCGCCCGACCTCTCGGCCTACCTCTTCGGCAACATCCTGACCATTACAGCCGGCGACATCGCCCTGCTGGGTGTGCTGTCGGCCGTTCTGGCCGTATTCTTCGGCCTCTACCTGCGGCCCATCGTCAGCATCGCCTTCGACCGTGAGTTCGCCCGTTCGCAAGGGTTGCCGGTGGCCTTCTTCGAATACACCCTGATGATGTTCATCGCCCTGACCATCGTGGCCTGCCTGCGCATGGTGGGCATCATGCTGGTCATCTCGCTGCTCACCATCCCGCAGATGACGGCCAACCTGTTCTCCCACCGTTTTCTCCGCATCGTGTGGCTGTCCATCGGCATCGGCTACCTCAGCTGCCTGGGCGGCCTGCTGCTGTCGTTCTACCTGAACGTGCCCTCGGGAGCGTCCATCATCTTCTTCTCCATCCTCATCTATGCGGTGTGCAAGATGGGGAAGACCCTTTACATCGCCCGTCTGAAACGGCAGGCGAAACCCTGAAACAATCGTTTATAAGAAACAAAAAGATAGATACAATGGAAATCAACATTCAATCATTAGACCAGATTCACGAAGCCGCCCGCCAGTTTGTCGAGGCCATGGGCGACAACACAGTCTTCGCCTTCTACGGCAAGATGGGTGCCGGAAAGACCACGTTCATCAAAGCCGTCTGCGAGGAGCTGGGCGTGAGCGATGTCATCACGTCGCCCACCTTCGCCATCGTCAACGAATACCGTTCCGACCTGGCCGGAGAGCTCATCTACCACTTTGACTTCTACCGCATCAAGAAGCTCGAAGAGGTGTACGACATGGGATACGAGGACTACTTCTACAGCGGTGCCGTGTGCTTCATCGAGTGGCCGGAGCTGATTGAAGAGCTGCTGCCGGGCAACACCGTCAAGGTGACCATCGAAGAAGTGGAGAACGGCGCACGCCGCCTGACGATGGAAGAATTAGCCTGAGCGCAGCCATGGCCAGCCAATATCTGATACAAGGCATCTTTGCCGCAGCAGGCATCGTCAGCCTACTGGCGGCCCTGCTGGACTGGGACTGGTTCTTCACGGCACGCAACACGCAGTTCGTGGTGCGCAACGTGGGCCGCCGGCAGGCCCGCCTGTTCTACGGCGTGCTGGGACTGATTCTGATAGCCACCGCCATATTCTTTGTGCTGAACACGCCACCCGCCTGAAGCAGGCCTTCCCAGCCAGTGCTTCGTGACCCTCTGACGAAGTGCTTCGTCACCCCCTCATGAAGCACTGCATGAGCACCTGACGAAGCACTTCCTGAAAACGTCATGCCGTGCTTCGTCAGAAAGCAACGAAGCACGGCATGAACAAAAGAGGAGGAAAACGCCCGACTCATTCGCCGTCGCCCAGCGAGTCGGTATATTCCATTTCGCCCTGAACGACGAAGAGCAGTTCTTCGGGGTCGAACTCGCCCATCTCGTCCTTGCGGGCTTCCTTAATGATATAGTCTACAATCTTCTCCAGGTCGATGTCGATGTAGCCGTCCTCGTCGGGCTGTGCATCGAGGATGCCGCTCTCCACATAGTACTCGTCAATTACGTCGAGGAAGTAATACAGTTCGTCGTCGGAGAACCTGTCCTTCAGGTCCTGCGGCAGATAGTTCTTGATGAACTCGATGGTCTTCTCGTCATCCAGGTCATCCTGCAAGAATTCGTCTACTGTTCCCATGTCATGAATGATTTTAAAAGTGACGAAGGCCGCAAATGCAACCGCCCCGTTACAGGGATACGCCCACATTTGCAGCCATCCTGACTATGATTTATAACAAAGCTTCAATCTTGGCTGCATAAGCCGGTTTGGTAGCGGAACCCACCTGCTTGTCCACCAGTTTGCCGTCCTTAAAGAACAACACGGTAGGGATGTTGCGGATACCGAATTCGGCAGCCACGTCACCGTTCTCGTCCACATCGCACTTGCCGATGAGCACCTTGCCTTCGTATTCGGTGGCCAGTTCCTCGATAATGGGAGCCACCATCTTGCAAGGTCCGCACCATGGTGCCCAAAAATCTATCACTACAGGCTTTCCCTCTGCGAGCGTTGCCTGATAATTGCTGTCAGTAATCTCCAATGCCATTGTATTAAGCTTTTAATTTATTGATTATTATTAATTTATTATCTGGTCATTATTTCCAGCCGATTGCATGGGCAAAGATAGTGAAAGTCGAAAGCAAAAAAAATAAGCTTGCTTAATTTTTTTGCTGAGACGCATCCTATCTTATTCATCGACCACTAATTGATTCGGAAATCCAGCTCCGGACGTTCCTTTAAATAAGAAATCAGCTCACGCCCCACGGAAAGCTTCACCGGACGCGACACCATGTCGAGCGTCAGCTTGGTTTCCGGGTCGGACACTTTGACATAAAGCTCCGTCGAGCCGGGATGTTCCTTGGTAAGGTCGGCCAGCTCGTTCACCAGCTCGGTGTTGAGCACCGTCAGCGGGATGAGGATCGTTATCTTCTCGATGAGCTTCTCCTTGACGTCGGGCAGCAGTTCGATGGACGTTATCTTCAGCTCCAGCTCGTTCTGCCTCCACTGCTTGGGCTGGCAGCGCGCCTTGATATAAAGGAAGGTACGCTCGCCCAGATAGCCCTGATAGGTGACCCAGTCGTTGCCGAAGAACGGTATCTCGGCGGCTCCGGAGTAGTCTTCTATCTTGGCGATGCCATACGGATTGCCGTTCTTGCTCGTGCCGCGGCGCAGGGAGGTGACGATGCCGCCCATCGTGATTTCGCGGCCCACGAGCGCCTCCTTGTTCTCAAGCTCGGCCATGTGGGTGTTGCATACATGCTCCAGCACCACGGCATACTCGTCCAGCGGATGGGCGGAAAGATAGATGCCCACCAGGTCGCGTTCCTTGTTCAGGCGGTCCAGGTCGCTCCAGCGTTCGGCCTCGGGCACTTCGGGCGTGGCGATGTCCACCACGTTCTCGCCGCCGAACAGCGAATTGGCAGCCGCGGCCTTGTCGGCCTGGTAGCGGTTACCGTAACGCACGAGCGACTCCAGGAAGACTTCCCCCTTGGAGTTAAGGGCGAAATACTGCTCGCGGCGCAGCTCGGGGAAGCTGTCGAAACCTCCCGCCAAGGCCAGGCACTCGAGGTTCTTCTTGTTGCAGGCATTGAGGTTGACACGCTGCACGAAGTCGAAGATGCCCTTGTAAGGTCCGTTCTTCCGCCGTTCATCCATGATGCTCTGCACGGCGCCCTCGCCCACTCCCTTCACGGCACCCAGTCCGAAGCGGATGTTGCCTTCGGGGTTGACGGTGAACTTCAGGTTACTCTCGTTCACATCGGGTCCCAGCACCTTGATGCCCATCGACTTGCACTCGTCCATCAGCTTGGTGATGGTGGTGATGTCCGAGAGGCTTCGGCTCATGACGGCCGCCATGTATTCGGCAGGATAGTTGGCCTTCAGGTAGGCCGTCTGGTAGGCCACCCAGGAGTAGCACGTGGCGTGCGACTTGTTGAAGGCGTAGGAAGCGAACTTCTCCCAGTCGGCCCAGATTTTCTCCAGCACCTTGGGGTCGTGCCCGTTCTTCTGCCCGCCGGAGATGAACTTCGGCTTCATGTGGTCCAGCTTGTCGCGCAGCTTCTTACCCATGGCCTTGCGCAGGGCGTCGGACTCGCCGCGGGTGAAGTCGGCCAGCAGACGGGAGAGCAACATCACCTGCTCCTGGTAGACGGTGATGCCGTAGGTATCCTTCAGGTACTTCTCCATGATGGGGATATCGTATTCGATGGGCTTGCGTCCCCACTTGCGGTCGATGAAGTCGGGGATGTAGTCCATAGGCCCCGGGCGGTAGAGGGCGTTCATGGCGATGAGGTCCTCGAACGTACTGGGCTGCAGCTCGCGCAGGTACTTCTGCATGCCGGCCGACTCGAACTGGAAGGTTCCGATGGTGCGGCCGTCGCAATACAGTTTGTAAGTGGCGGGGTCGTTGATGGATATCTTGTCGATGTCGAGTTCGATGCCGCGGTGCAGGCGGACGTTCTCTACCGCCTCCTTGATGATGGAAAGGGTCTTCAGGCCCAGGAAGTCCATCTTGATGAGCCCCGTGTCCTCGATGACGGAGCCTTCGTACTGGGTGACGAGCATCTTCTCGCCCGTTTCCTTGTCGTCGGCCGTGCTGACGGGCACCCAGTCGGTGATGTCGTCACGGCAGATGATGGTACCGCAGGCATGCACACCGGTGCCACGCACGTTGCCTTCAAGCATCTTGGCATATTTGATGGTCTCGCGCACCAGCGGGTCGGGCGACGCCTCGGCCGCCTGCAGCTCGGGCACGTAGGCGATGGCGTTGGGCAGGTTCAGCTTCTTGTCGGGAATCTTGTCGGGCACCAGCTTGCACAGGCGGTCGGACTCGGACAGCGGGAGCTTCTCCACGCGGGCCACGTCCTTGATGGCCATCTTGGTAGCCATCGTGCCGTAGGTAATGATGTGGGCCACCTTCTCCTGTCCGTACTTCTCGGTCACCCAGCGGAGCACCTCGCCGCGACCGTCATCATCGAAGTCCACGTCGATATCGGGGAGGGAGATACGGTCGGGGTTCAGGAAACGCTCGAACAGCAGGTCGTACTGAATGGGGTCTATCTTCGTGATGCCCAGGCAGTAGGCCACCGCCGAACCAGCCGCCGAACCACGTCCCGGCCCCACAGACACGCCGAGCTGGGTACGCGCGGCGTTAATGAAGTCCTGCACGATGAGGAAGTAACCGGGGAAACCCATGGTCTTCATGATGTAGAGCTCGAACACGAGGCGTTCCTTCACCTCCTCGCTCAGCGGGTCGCCGTAGAGGCGCTTGGCCCCGTCGAAGGCCAGCTTGGCCAGGTAGTCGGCCTCCAGCTTGATGCGGTACAGCTTCTCGTAGCCGCCCAGACGCTTGATCTTAGCGTTGGCGGCCTCCTCGTCGAGCACCACTTCGCCGTTCTCGTTGCGGGTGAACTCGTTGAACAGGTCCTGTTCGGTATATTTCTTGCGGTATTCCTCCTCCGTACCGAAGTCTTCGGGGATGGCGAAGGTAGGCATGATGGGGGCATGGTCGATGGAATAGAACTCCACCTTGTCCAGAATCTCCAGCGTGTTGGTGAGCGCTTCGGGCACGTCGGCAAAGATCTCGTTCATCTCGGCCTTGGTCTTCATCCACTCCTGCTTGGTGTAGAGCATGCGGGTGGGGTCGTCGAGGTCCTTGCCCGTACTGAGGCAGATGAGGCGGTCGTGAGCTTCGGCGTTCTCCTCGTCCACGAAATGGACGTCGTTCGTACAGATCAGCTTGATGCCATACTTCTTGCTGTATTCCATCAGCTTGGCATTCACCTTCTGCTGCAGGGGATAGGCCTCGTGGTTGGCCCGCGGCACGGTGGCCTTGTGGCGTTGCAGCTCCAGGTAGAAGTCGTCGCCGAAGAGGTTCTTGTACCAGCGGATGGCCTCCTCGGCCTCGTCGTACTTGTCGTTGGTTATCTTCTTGGGGATTTCGCCACCCAGGCAGGCGGAGCAGACAATCAGGCCCTCGTGATACTTCTCCAGCTCGTTGCGGTCGGTACGCGGACGCATGTAGTAACCTTTGGTCCAGGCGCGCGACACCAGCTTGATGAGGTTGTGGTAGCCCTTCTCGTTCTTGGCCAGCACTACCAGGTGGTAACCGCTCTGGTCGGGCTTGCCCTCCTTCTTGTCCATCGTGCGTCGCGCCACGTACATCTCGCAGCCGATGATGGGCTTGAAGATGCGGGCTTCCGCCGCGGCAATCTTCTCGCGGCAGTCGGCCAGCGCGGCTTCCTTGTCCTCGCACTCCTCCTTGCCGCTCTCGATGTCGGCCATTTTCTTCTTCAGGTCCTTGATTTCTCCCTTCGGACCGCTGTTCTTCTTGTTGACGTAGTTGGTGAACTCCTTGATGCCGAACATGTTGCCGTGGTCGGTCACCGCGATGCCGCGCATGCCGTCCTTCATTGCCTTGTCCACCAGGCGGCTGACACTGGCCTGCCCGTCGAGTAACGAATACTGGGTATGTACGTGTAGATGAACAAAATCTTGCATAAGCACTCCTTTCAAATTGGAGCATAAAGGTACAATGTCTGACATTTTTCACCAAAATATTCATCAAAAAATTGCTCACAGATGCATTTATGCCCCATTTTCTTGCTTGATTTTTAAAATAGCCCTATTTTTGCGGGTAATTACTAATTTAAACCAAATCCCAAGACAAACGGATTGATTACATGGGCAGACTTAAAAGACTAAAGAAAATACGCATACACCGTGAAGGCACCCACACACTGATAGGAAGCCTGATACTGCTGCTGGCAGTTGACTCCGCCCTATACTTCGGGTTGGAATGCAAGATACCTTTTTATATTGTAGGCGTGGTCAGCCTGGTGGTGTACGGCATACTGGTCAACTTCTTCCGTTGCCCGATACGTCTCTTCGGTCAGGATACGGAGAAAGTGGTGGTAGCGCCGGCCGACGGCAAGGTGGTAGTCATCGAAGAAGTGGAGGAGAATGAATACTTCCACGACCGCCGCCTCATGGTGTCCATCTTCATGAGCCTGGTCAACGTACATGCCAACTGGTATCCCGTGGACGGCACCATCAAGAAGGTGGGCCACCAGAACGGAAAATTCATGAAAGCCTGGCTGCCCAAGGCCAGCACGGACAACGAACGCTCGATGGTGGTCATCGAAACGCCCGAAGGCGTGGAGGTGATGGCACGGCAGATAGCCGGAGCCATGGCACGCCGCATCGTCACCTATGCCGAGCCGGGCGAGGAATGCTACATCGACGAGCACATGGGCTTCATCAAGTTCGGCTCGCGTGTGGACGTCTACCTGCCGCTGGGCACCGAAATACTTGTCAAACTGGGGCAACTGACTACGGGCAACCAGACAGTCATCGCCAAACTAAAATAATCCCATTATGGCCAATTGCATCACCCGTCATATTCCCAACGCGCTGACCTGCCTGAACCTGTTTTCGGGCTGCATCGCCGGCGTGATGGCCTTCGAAAGCCGCTACGAACTGGCATTGCTGTTTATCATCATCAGTGCGACATTCGACTTTTTCGACGGATTGGCCGCCCGCGCACTGAACGCACATTCTCCCATCGGCAAGGACTTGGATTCGTTGGCCGACGACGTCAGCTTCGGCGTGGCACCGTCGATTATCGTCTTCTCCCTATTCAAGGAGATGCCCTACCCCGACTATCTGGCAGGCACAACTGCCTGGCTGCCCTATGCAGCTTTCCTCATTTCGGTATTCTCGGCCCTGCGCCTGGCCAAGTTCAACAACGACACGCGCCAGGCAACTTCCTTCATCGGCCTGCCCGTGCCTGCCAACGCCCTGTTCTGGGCCTCGTTCGTAACGGGCTACCATCCGATGCTGACCGGCGGCAGTGTTCATCCGCTCGGACTGCTGGCCGTAGTCTGCCTCTCCTCGTGGCTGCTGGTATCGGAGATTCCGATGTTCTCACTGAAGTTCAAGAACCTGTCGTGGAAGGACAACAAGGTGAGCTTCATCTTCCTGCTGCTCTGCATCTACTTCCTGGCAACCTTGAAAGTACGCGGTTTTGCCGTCTCCATTGTCTGGTACATCCTGCTGTCGCTGTTCACAGGCCGGAAGAAGTGAACTTTCCGTCTGGCACGATTGTTGTAGTAGTGTTATCAGAACCAACTAAAACACTTGATATACATGTTACATTTCTTAGGATTTCTGTTCATACTCATCATAGCGATACTGATTATCGGCCTCAGCGTCATCTTCAGCATTGTACGCGGCTTCTTCGGCTTCGGACGGAAGAAGCCGTCGCCGCGCAACTTCCAGGGCGGCTATACGTTCTACGGAGACAACCGCCAGTCGTCGTCGCGCACCTCCACGACCCCGAACGACGGCATCCGCCCCGAAGAAGGCGAACTCCACATCAAGCACAAGGAGCGCATCTTCTCCAAGGACGAAGGCGAGTATGTGGACTTTGAAGAGATAAAAGACTAACAGCCATGAACAGGGGAGCAATCATCTTAGCAGTATTACTATCGTGGTGCGCGACCGTCGGCCTATATGCACAGGACGACAAACCGACATTCACAGCAGACTTATACGGTGGAATATATCTCAACAATGAACAAGCCTGGCAACTTGAGCCATCCGTCAGCTGGCTTTTCCACAAGTATCTCGGAGTGGCACTTGGATTGGAGTTAACCGGCCAATACAACCAGCCGATCCGTCAGACCACCATTGACGGACAGGAGGCTGAACTCACAGACAATGAAAGAAACATCCGATGGGTCATCTTCAAGCCGTCTGTGATACTGAAATCTCCCACCGTATGGGAAAGTGCGGACCACGACTACCGGCTTTGGTTCCAGGTAGAGCCTGGCCTCAGCCTGGCATGCCCATTCCGCAACTCTCTAACCTATGAAATCAAGGAATTCGCGGGAGCAGTCAGCCAAACCGTAGATTACCGACGATTTCCCAATAAAGACCTCCAATGGTTCTACTGGAATGCAAGAGCTTCGGTCAACTTTGCCATCGGCCGTTTCATCCTCAGAGGTGGATATTCCCTTTCCAATCTTGACTATTATTCCGGGCGAAGAAACATTACGTTAGCCAACGGGCAGAAGTTCCATGTTCCCAAGAGAGAGTTAAGCCAAAGCGTGTTCCTGTCAATCGGCTATTCGTTCCATCATTTTTAACCGGTGCCTTCCCATTACGTCCCAATAAGTTAGCAGCCAATACCAACCGCTCACCACTAACCGTTAACCGCTTTCCCCCCTTACCGTTTCCGCTGGAAGAATTCTTTCATCAGGGTGGCACATTCGTCGGCCATCACACCTTTCACCACGACCGTTTTTGGATGAAGGGCCTGCGGCGCATAGCGCTGGTAGCCCCGTTTCTCGTCCTCGGCCCCGAAGACGAGGCGGCCGACCTGTGCCCAGGCAATGGCACCGGCACACATCACACAAGGCTCTACCGTGACGTAGAGCGTGCACTCGTTCAGATACTTGCCGCCAAGGGCCGACGCCGCAGCCGTAATGGCCTGCATCTCGGCATGGGCCGTCACGTCCGTCAGGGTTTCGGTCAGGTTGTGGGCACGGGCGATGATGCGGTCCTTGCACACCACGACCGCCCCGACGGGCACTTCGTCGCGCTCGGCCGCCTTCCGGGCTTCGACCAAGGCCTGCTTCATGTAATGTGGGTCGTCCATATTGGTCAGGAATTAAAGAAGTTAGAGAAGTTAAAGGAGTTAGAGCCGATACATTGTCTTGCCGACCAATCAGCGCCTCATGTCGTGCTCGCCAAAGAGGGTCGGATAGTCTTCCTCCATATTCTTGTGGATAAACATGAGAATAGTCTCCCTGAACCAGCGCGATTTGTTGGTTATCTTGTACTTCTCCAGATAACGGTCCACAATCCGCAGTTCCTCCTCGCTCATCAGGCACACAATGCGCTGTTCGCGTTTGGGCTCGTCGGGCGTTGCTTTCGCACACGTTTTGTCTCTCTTTCTCATATTTCCTGCAAAATTAGTGTTCCTGCCGTAAATTCAAAGCAGAAAAAGCGTAAATTTGTCTCCCGAGAAGAAAAAAGACGGTAATATGGCAGCACACAACAGACTGGGAAAGGAAGGCGAGGATGCCGTAGCAGCCTATCTGGAGCGGAAAGGCTACACGATACTTCACCGCAACTGGCGCAAGAACCGCCTGGAGCTGGACATTGTAGCCACGCACGACGGCGAGCTGGTGGTGGTCGAAGTGAAGACCCGTACCAACACCGACTACAAGGAGCCTCAGGAGGCCGTGGACTGGCGGAAGGTGCGCCACATCGTCGTGGCGGCCGATGCCTACATCAAGCATTTCGGCATCGACCTGCCCGTCCGCTTCGACATCGTCACGGCCGTTGGCGACCAGCCTCCGTTCCAGATCGAGCATCTGGAGAATGCTTTCTATCCGCCACAATTTTAAGCATAATGAATTTTACGTACAAAACCAAGATGACAACAATTCCTGAACAACCCTCCTTTCCAATCATCAGACTGGAAGAAACCGACTCGACCAACCGCTACCTGAGCGACCTGTGCGACAACGCCCCGGCCGCCCCCGCCGAATATACGACCGTCATCGCCCGCTTCCAGACATCGGGCAAGGGACAGCGCGGCAACTCGTGGGAATCCGAAGCCGGGCAGAACCTCCTGTTCAGCACCGTGCTCTACCCCCGTTTCGTCGAAGCGCGCCGCCAGTTCGTCCTGTCGCAGATTGTATCGCTGGCCGTCAAGGAAGAGCTGGACACCTACACGGAAGGTATCTCCATCAAATGGCCCAACGACATCTACTGGCACGAGAAGAAGATTTGCGGCATGCTCATCGAAAATGTGCTGGAGGGCAACCGCATCGGCCGCTGCATCCCCGGCATCGGCATCAACCTGAACCAGACCGCCTTCCGCAGCCCCGCGCCCAACCCAGTTTCGCTGAAGCAGATTACGGGCCGTGATTACGACGCGCTGACCGTCCTCAATGGCTTCCTGCGCCGTCTGCACACCTACTACGAAGCCCTGCGCCACGACGAAGACGGCCGCTTTGCCGCCTCCATTGCCCGCCGATACACCGACACCCTCTTCCGCCGCGAGGGCCTGCACCCCTACGAAGACGCCAACGGACGCTTCCTGGCCCGTCTGGCCGATGTGGAACCGGACGGGCGCTTCGTTCTGCAAGACGAGGCGGGACGCTTGCGTAAATACCTCTTCAAGGAGGTGCAATACATCCTTTAAAAGCCTTCACCCCCTTTTCTACCTGTGCCCTACGGCTTGAAACTACCGATTTCGTTCACACACCAACTATTGAAACGAGTGGTTTCACAATTGTTTCGTCGGATGAAACTAACAGTTTCATTGAAAGAAACCACTGGTTTCATTCAATGAAACCGATGGTTTCAAAGCATGAAAGCATCTTGAAACTCGTAGGGGAGTGAACAGGTACGGGCAAGAAACAAAAAAGACTTCCCCCTGACCACCTCGGCAAGTCAGGAGGAAATCCTTCCGTACAATCCCTCCGGCCCGCAGCCGGAGACTTTATTCTTCGGAGGTCAATCCTTCATATTGTTCAAGCACCACCTGCACATGATAGGCGTGCTCCAGTGCCGGATAACGTTCCCGATAGAGAGAAGTGCGGTCCGCAATCACACAACGGAAGTGAGGAGCCGAATTGAAATCACGCGTATCAGGCGAAACGCCGCCATTGGACTCGCTCAGAAACAGTTCGTCCGAACGGTTGCCCGACGACAGACGGACGGGCGTGAAGCGTTCGAAGAAAAACTTGCGTGCAAAACCGTCGTCCGTCCGCACATTGAGTTCCAGAGGATCTTCGAGTCCGATGGGCTCGGCCGATGCATCGAAGGCATAGCGCGAAGAACCGATAACCAGCTGTCCCGCGTTCATCGCTTCGTTCTGATAGACCAACGTATAACCCTTGACGACGGCAGGACCCGAAGAAGCATGCAGCATCTCCTGCTTCAGCGCACTCTTCTCTTCATCGGTCAGCCCTGCACCCTGCAACATCACACGGTTGTCTATCACGCCATAAAGATAATAAGGATAACCCACCGTGACCGACAAAAGATAGTCCCACCCGTACCCGTCACGGATAAGGACTTCCGCCTTTCCGGCCTTCAGCGGACGAATAAAGAGCTTGCTCCCTTCGCAACGGGCCTGCAACACCTCGTCGTTGCTAACTTCCAAACGGAAATTCCCGTCACCACCCTGTATGAGGTACACACGGTCGGCCGTTTCAAAAGCCCTCAGAGAGATACGAGGGTTTTCATTATCGAAAACTTCATTCGGGTTTTCATACGCCAGTTGGATACGTGGAACGTTGTCGTCTTTATCGGAACAAGCACCCAGCCCGAGTGACAGCAACGCCAGGCACAGCAAGACAAAAGGAAACAGTTTTTTCATGTCGGGATGTTTTTTCTACAAAGGAAAGGATTTGTGGCGAAAGGATGAAATGTTTCCCGAAGTTTCTCGGGCATTTAACTTTCATTGCCAACTCAGCCATCTATTGCATTCGCCTTTTGCAAAGGCAGGATGCGGCCCGGCAAAAACAAATTGAAAACGTGGTTTTCATTTGTTTCTGCGCTCGCCTTTCACTACCTTTGCAACAAACAAAGCATTGCATCCCGATGACTGACGAAACCCATACGCTTCACATCAAGAACATGGTATGCCACCGCTGCATCCTGGCCGTGGACCACGCCCTGCGTACGCTCGGCCTGCACCCGCTGTCTGTAGAGCTGGGCATCGCCGTCACTGCCGAAGAGCTGACACCCGACCTCCGCCTGCAGGTAAAGGCAGCATTGGAAGCCCTGGAATTCGAGCTGATAGACGACCGCCGGATGCAGACGGTGCAACAGATGAAAGACCTCATCGTCGGCCTCGTTCACCAGCCCACGGACGCGCCCCTCCAGACCAACCTGTCCGACTACCTGGCCCGCGCCCTCAGCAAGGACTACAGCACGCTGAGCAAGCTGTTCTCCGAAGCTACGGGTACCACCGTCGAGAAGTATGTCATCGCCCAGAAAATAGAGCGGGCCAAAGAACTACTGACCTATGGCGAACTGACACTGAACGAGATAGCCGACCGCCTGGGCTACTCGAGCACCGCTTACCTGAGTGCGCAGTTCAAGAGCGTGACGGGCCTCACCCCCACACAGTTCAGGCAACAGAAAGAGAAACGTCGCAGGCCGCTGGACGAAATCTGAGATAAAGACACAATCTTATAACTTATTCCCCGAATTCCATAACAACCGACCGGGAAGTCCGCCGTACCTTTGCAGACGTAAACACCAAAACCAACCGTCAGCAATGGAAAACGAACATACCATCCAACAGAACTTCGATGTACAGGGCATGAGCTGCGCCGCCTGCTCCGCCCGTGTGGAAAAGACCTTGAGCCGGCAGCCGGGCGTCGTCCAAGCCGCCGTCAACCTGGCCACGGCAACGGCTACAGTGACCTACGACCCGTCGGCCTGCAACGCCGCAGCCCTGCAACAGGCCGTAGAGGCCGTAGGATTCGGCCTGACTCCCAAACAGGAAACACCCGCGCCCTCGGAGGCGGAAGACAAGGAAGCGGAACAACTCCGCCAGTACCGCGCACTGAAGCGGCGCACCGTGTGGGCCATCGCCCTCGCCCTGCCCGTGGCCGTCATCGGCATGGTGTTCATGGACCTGCCCTATGCCAATTACGTGATGTGGCTGCTCGCTACCCCCGTAGTCTTCGGACTGGGCCACGGCTTCTATGCCAACGCCTGGCGACTGCTGAAGCACCGCGCGGCCAACATGGACACGCTGGTGGCCGTCAGCACCAGCATCGCCTACTTGTTCAGCGTGTTCAACCTCTTCTTCCCCGACTTCTGGCGGTCGCGGGGCATCGAGCCGCATGTCTATTTCGAAGCCTCGGCCGTCATCATCGCCTTCATCCTGCTGGGCCGCCTGCTCGAGGCGCGCGCCAAGAGCCGGACAGCCGACGCCATCAAGAAGTTGATGGGTCTGCAACCGCAGACGGTAACGCTGGTAAATGAAGAATTAAAAATGAAGAATGAAGAACCAGGCTGTGCTGCGCCTGACAGTCTGCAAGGAAATTCTTCATTCTTCATTCCTCATTCTTCATTAAAAGAATCTTTCCCACTGGAACAGGTCACCGTCGGCAATCTGCTTCTGGTGAAGCCCGGCGAGCGCGTGCCCTTGGACGGCACGGTCGTGGACGGAGAGTCGTACGTGGACGAAAGCATGCTGAGCGGCGAACCGCTGGCCGTGGGCAAGCGTGCGGGCGACCGTGTACTGGCGGGTACCATCAACCAGAAGGGCAGTTTCGTTTTCTGCGCCGAGCAGGTGGGGCACGACACGCTGCTGGCCCACATCATCCGTGCCGTGCAGGACGCACAGGGCAGCAAGTCCCCCGTGCAGAAGTTGGCAGACCGCATCGCGGGCATCTTCGTCCCCACCATCATGGCCATCGCCCTGCTGAGCTTCCTCGGCTGGGTATTGTTGGCCCCGACCGACGGCTTCACCCACGGCCTGCTGGCACTGGTGACGGTGCTCATCATCGCCTGCCCCTGCGCCTTGGGCCTGGCCACACCGACAGCCATCATGGTGGGCATCGGCAAGGGAGCCGAACGGGGCATCCTCATCAAGGACGCCGAGAGCTTGGAGCGCGCCCGCCGAGTGGACACCATCGTGCTGGACAAGACAGGTACCGTGACCGAAGGGCGTCCGCAGGTGACCACCCTCCTGTGGAAACACGAAGACAGCCGCCACGCAGTCGCCTTCCATGCACTGGAGAAGCGTTCCGAACATCCGCTGGCCGAAGCCGTCACGCACTACCTGGAAAACAGTTTTCCCCAGTTGGAGAAAAATACTTCTCCAATCGGAGAATTTGAAAGTCTGACCGGACGGGGCATCCGTGGCCGCGTCGGCAATACACTTTACTACATCGGCAACCGTCGCCTGCTGGACGAGCAGCAGATTGCCGTCGACCCGCAACTGGCGCAGGAAGCCGACCGCCTGGAAGCCGAAGCACAAACCGTCATCTGGCTGGCTGATGAGCACGAAGCTCTGGCCGTGGCCGCCATCGCCGACCGCGTGAAGCCTACCTCTGCCCAAGCCATCCGCCGCCTGCAACGCCAGGGCATCGATGTCCACCTGCTGACGGGCGACAACGAAGCCACCGCCCGCGCCATCGCCGCACAGACGGGCATCCGCCACTACCAAGCCAACGTGCTGCCACAAGAAAAGGCGGCCTACGTGGGCCGCCTGCAACAAGAGGGCAAGACCGTAGCAATGGTAGGCGACGGCATCAACGACAGTGCTGCCCTGGCACAGGCCGACCTGAGCATCGCCATGGGTACGGGTAGCGACATCGCCATGGACGTGGCAGGCATCACCCTGCTGAAGGGCGACCTCGGCAAGCTGTCCGAAGCCCTGCGCCTCTCCCACCTCACCGTGCGCACCATCCGACAAAACTTGTTCTGGGCCTTCATCTATAATATAATAGGTGTGCCCGTTGCCGCCGGTGTGCTCTACCCCGTCTGCGGCTTCTTGCTCAACCCCATGATAGCGGGAGCGGCCATGGCGTTCAGCAGCGTCAGCGTGGTGATGAACAGCCTGCGACTGAAGCGCAAGCGATTGGACTGACATTCATTTTGAGAAAGCGTTTCCCCGCAACACGACTTCAGCCTTTTGGAGTAGCGGAGAAGTGAATCGGATGCGGATGTCCCCCGCTTCGCCCGTAGCCTGCACATAAGCCAGGAGGCGCCCGCGCCACACGCGCTGTCGATGGTCGCGATGCTCGGACATATCGCTGTTATTCCCGTTCTCCAGGCCAAGCAGACGCGCGGGGCCTTCGATGCGGCAGGTGATTTCATTATCGGCCAGGCGAACCGGTATCCCCTGCTCGTCCACTACTTCCACCAGCACATGGGCCACCCGGCGGTCGGCCGACAGCGTATCGCAATCCGCCGTAACACACAGGGCGTAAGGCAGCCCGGACGAACGGACAGCATACGATGACAAGACTTTCCCGGCCTCATCGCAGCCCTCGGCACGCAGCTCGCCTGCCTCGTAGGGAATGTCCCAATGAATGATGCCGCTCTTTACGTCGTAGGGCTTCATCTCGCCTACCACCTTGTCATTGAGCAACAGCCGGGCCTGCGGAGCGTTGGTATAGCACACCACCCGTATCTGTTGCCCCGGTTCATAGTTCCAGATGTCCCAGGCGTCGGGCGACAGATAGTCGCGCTTCGGATAGGTGCCGATGTAGGTGACGGGCTTCTCGCTCCACAACGCAGCGCGATGATGGCCGCGCGGCTTCGGCAGGCTGGCGAAATCGAGCAGACCGGTACCCAGTCCGCGCGAAGGCCATACACCCGCTTCACCCAGATAGTCGGTGCCCGTCCATACAAACTGTCCGAAGATGAAATCCCTGTCTTTCACAGCCTGCCAGGCTCCGATGCCCGAACCCGTCTCGCTGCCGTAGATGACGCGGTCGGGATAGGCGGCATGGTCTTCATCGTAGCGGTTCTCCGTATAGTTGTAGCCCACTACATCCACGGCCTCGGGATAGGCGGTCTGGTTGGACATCACCACACCGGCCAGGGCGCCCGTCACGGGACGGCTCTTGTCCACGGCCCGCACGCAGGCTGCCAGCCGCTGGGCAATGACACCGATGCGCATGGCATCGGGCGCGTCGGGCTTGTAGCCGCCGAACATGGGTTGGTTGATGGCTGCTCCGGCTCCGTCCAGAATGGGATGCGAATAGGGGTCGTTCGGATAATCCACCTCGTTGCCGATGCTCCACAGGAAGACGGAGGGATGGTTGCGGTCGCGACGCACCATGTCCGTAACATCTTGCTCAATCCATTCTTCAAAGAAATCGAACGAACCCTGGTAGCCAGGTTCACCCTTGTTCCATCCCTTGATCCACTTGCGCTTGGGGAACTCCCATTCGTCCGAAGCCTCGTCCATCACGAGCAGGCCGAGGCGGTCGCACAGGTCGTAGACTATCGGTGCCTGCGGATTATGGCTCATGCGGATGGCATTGGCACCAAGGTATTTCTTAAGGTTGGTCAGGCGGCGTTCCCACACTTCGGGCGGCACTACGGATCCCAGCACACCGGCATCATGGTGCAGGCAGACACCCTTCACCTTCATCCAGCGGCCGTTCAGGGCAAAGCCTTTGTCCGGGTCAAACTCCAGCGTGCGCAGGCCGACTTTCGTTTCGCTTCCGTCCAGCCGCTTGCCGTCGGCCAGCAGTTCCGTTTTCAACGTATATAGATAAGGTGTATCCAGGTCCCAACGTTTCGGGCGGTTCACCTGCAACGTCAGCGTCCGTTTGGTCAGACCAACCTTTCTATCGGACACACGGCCGGAAGCCTGTGCCACCTGCCGTCCCTCAGCATCCAGCAACGTGGTCCTTACTTCCAGGCGGCCCGTAGCCTCCACATGCTTCTCCACTTCCACATCGACGGCAATCGTCGCCCTGCGGTCGGTCAGTGAGGTGGCCTGCCATCCGATGCCCCATTGGGCAAAATGAACATCGGGAGCTGATACTATCCACACGTCGCGGTAGATGCCCGACCCCGTATACCAGCGCGAATCGGCCGAGCGGCTATGATCCACCCGCACGGCCAGCACATTGTCGCCTTCCTTCAGATAGGGCGTCAAGTCGTACATGAACGAGATGTAACCATTGGGCCTCTTGCCCAGCAAATGGCCGTTCAGATACACCTCACTGCGATTGTAAACCCCTTCGAAGTAAATGTAATGTCGGGCTGCATCGTCCGTCACCCGGAAATGCTTGCGATACCAGCCGATTCCCCCGGGCAGATAGCCGGTACAACTGGCCAGGTCGGGCGAGAGCTGTCCTTCGATAGACCAGTCATGCGGCAGGTCGAGCTTGCGCCAACGGCTGTCATCATAACCCTCTACGACAGCCGCCGAATCATCGACCAACTGGAAAAGCCATCCACCGTTGAAGTTCACAGCCTTGCCGAAAGAGACCTGCGCCTCCAGCCGGAGGCCGAACAGAAAAGTAAATGTGATAAAAAAGATAATGTGCTTCATCATATATGCCCTGTATATAATTGATATTTTTCATACAACCATTCGAGCTACAAAAATATACATTCCATTCAAAATAAAAAATCCATACCCGACAAAAAACAGACGTACAGATACTGCCATAGGGTTCATCAGCAAAATCTGAAGATATATTCCCCAAGAAAGCAAGCAAAATATCTATGAAAACTTTATCTTTGTCCCCCAAGAGAAAAAACATCAAAAATTTAGCAAAACAAATTATGGCAACGTACAAAAGAATCTTACTGAAGCTCAGCGGCGAGAGCCTGATGGGCGAGAAGCAGTACGGCATCGACGAAAAACGTCTGGCCGAATATGCAGCACAGATCAAGGAAATACATCAGATGGGCGTGCAGATAGGCATCGTCATCGGCGGTGGAAACATCTTCCGCGGACTGAGCGGAGCTTCAAAAGGCTTCGACCGCGTGAAGGGCGACCAGATGGGCATGCTGGCCACCGTCATCAACAGCCTGGCATTGAGCTCGGCCCTGGTAGCCGCCGGCGTCAAGGCCCGCGTGCTGACCGCCGTCCGCATGGAGCCCATCGGCGAATTCTACAACAAGTGGCGTGCCATCGAGTGCATGGAGGCTGGCGAAGTGGTCATCATGTCGGCCGGCACAGGCAACCCGTTCTTCACCACCGACACAGGTTCCTCGCTGCGCGGCATCGAGATTGAAGCCGACGTGATGCTGAAGGGTACACGCGTGGACGGCATCTATACCGCCGACCCGGAAAAGGACCCGACGGCCACGAAATTCCACGACATCACCTACGACGAAGTGCTGCGCCGCGGCCTCAAGGTGATGGACCTCACCGCCACCTGCATGTGCAAGGAGAACAACCTGCCCATCATCGTCTTCGACATGGACACGGTGGGCAACCTGAAGAAAGTCATGGCCGGCGAGGAAATCGGCACGCTGGTACACAACTGAAAAAGCAATGCTTTCCATCGGGGAAAGCAATGCTTTGCACCAGGGAAAGCGATGTTTTCCTTAAGACGGGCAATGGTCTTCCGAATCAAAAAAAGACCTGCAATGTTGCAAAAGAAGGAATAATACGCTACATTTGCTCTACTAATTAAAAAAAACAATCATTCCATAAAGAACGAAGCGATATGAAAGACGTAAAAGACATCCTGAACGAAGCGCAGGAGAAAATGGACATGGCCATCATGTATCTGGAAGAGACACTGGCCCACATCCGTGCCGGCAAGGCTGACATCCGCCTGCTGGACGGCATCCGCGTAGACTCCTACGGCAGCATGGTGCCCATCAACAACGTGGCCGCCGTGACCACTCCCGATGCACGCAGCATCGCCATCAAGCCGTGGGACAAGTCGATGTTCCGCATCATCGAGAAGGCCATCATCGACTCCGACCTGGGCATCATGCCCGAGAACAACGGCGAAATCATCCGCATCGGCATCCCGCCTCTGACGGAATAGCGCCGCAAACAGCTGGCCAAGCAGTGCAAGGGCGAAGGCGAAACAGCCAAGGTGAGTGTGCGCAACGCCCGCCGCGATGCCATCGATCAGTTGAAGAAAGCCGTCAAGGAAGGCCTCGCCGAAGATGCCCAGAAGGGCGGCGAAGAGAAGCTGCAGAAGGTACACGACAAGTACATCAAGCAGATTGACGAAATGCTGGCCGCCAAGGACAAGGAAATCATGACCGTATAATAATTGAAAATGGAAAATTGAGAATTGAAAATGACACGCACGGGCACTCCCCGGCTTCCCATTGTCAATTCTCAATTTTCCATTTTCAATTTTCCACTTTCCATTTTCAATTCTCAATTCAATGAAGGGGCTCGTCATCAAGAACACAGGCAGCTGGTATCTCGTCAAGACAGAAGACGGGCGGTGTGTCGAATGCAAAATCAAAGGGAACTTCCGCCTGAAGGGTATCCGCAGCACCAATCCGGTAGCTGTGGGCGACTACGTGCAAATCATTCTCAACCAGGAAGGTACCGCCTTCATCAGCGAAATCGAAGACCGCAAGAACTACATCATCCGACGGGCGTCCAACCTGTCGAAGCAGTCGCACATCATCGCTGCCAACCTCGACCAGTGCATGCTCATCGTCACCGTCAACTATCCCGAAACGTCGACCACCTTCATCGACCGCTTCCTCGCCTCGGCCGAAGCCTACCGCATCCCCGTGAAGCTCATCTTCAACAAGATAGATGCTTACGATGAAGACGACCTCCACTACCTGGACAGCCTCGTCCACCTCTACACCACCATCGGTTACTCCTGCTTCAAGGTATCGGCCACGCAAGGCACAGGCATCGACCTCCTCAAGGCCGAACTGAGCGGCCGCGTCACCCTCCTGTCGGGCAATTCGGGCGTGGGCAAGTCCACCCTCCTCAACGCCATTCTGCCCGAAGCCGCAGCACGCACGGGCGAAATCTCCACCGCCCACAACAAGGGCATGCATACCACCACCTTCTCCGAAATGTTTCCCCTCGAAGACGGCGGCTACCTCATCGACACGCCGGGCATCAAGGGCTTCGGCACCTTCGACATGGAGGAAGAAGAGATCGGCCACTATTTTCCCGAAATATTCAAAGCCTCGGCCGATTGCCGCTACGGCAACTGTACCCACCGCCACGAGCCTGGTTGTGCCGTACGCCGCGCTGTCGAGGAACACTACATCAGCGAGTCGCGCTACCAGTCGTACCTCAGCATGCTCGAGGACAAGGAAGAAGGCAAGTATCGGACAGGCTACTGAGAAATGCCGTACAAAGGAGAAGCGTTCTCCTGTCACACACTCCTGATCCCGCCTTTATGTTAATAAAACATAATCCATATTTTCTTCATTAAACCTTCCCGCATCAAAGCTGTCCTATCGAAAGGTTGATTTATATACTAATACCACGAATCACAGAAAGAATGAAGAAGAGAGTAAAATGGAGCCTCGTTGCCCTTGTCGGTGCCGGGCTGATAGGATGGGGTGTCTATTCGCAAATGCCCCAACCGAACGAAGAACTGGCGGAAGCCGATCAAGTAATGACCACCCAAAGTCGGGGAAAGAAAGCGTTGAACATCAATGCTGTCGTCGTACACCCCCGTATGCTGACCGACGAAGTGCCCATCATCGGCAGCCTCATCCCCGACGAAGAAGTAAACCTGTCCTTTGAAACCTCGGGCAAAATCGTAGAAATCAATTTCGAAGAAGGCACCACCGTACAGAAAGGCCAGCTGCTGGCCAAGGTGAACGACCGTCCCCTGCAAGCCCAACTGCAACGACTGGTTTCGCAACTGAAGCTGGCCGAAGACCGTGTGTTCCGCCAGGACGCCCTGCTGAAGCGCGATGCCGTCAGCCAAGAAGCCTACGAGCAGGTCAAGACCGAATTGGCTACCCTGAACGCCGACATTGAAAGCGTCGAGGCGCAGATAGCCCAAACCGAGCTGCGTGCCCCCTTCGACGGCATCATCGGCTTGCGCCAGGTAAGCGTCGGCACCTATGCCTCGCCTACCACCATCGTGGCCAAGCTCACCAAGATTTCTCCCCTGAAGCTGGAGTTCTCCGTATCCGAACGCTACGCCCGCGACATCCAGGTGGGCACCAACCTCACCTTCACGCTGGAAGGCTCGCTGGACACCTACCACGCACAAGTCTACGCCCGCGAATCGAGCCTCGACATCAACACGCACACCCTGACCGTACGTGCCCTCTACCCCAACCCCAGCGGCATCATGCCCGGCCGCTATGCCTCCATCACCCTGAAGAGGCAGGAATACAAGGATGCGCTGGCCATTCCCTCGCAGGCCATTGTCCCCGAAATGGGCAAGGACAAAGTGTTCCTCTACCGCTCGGGCAAAGCCGAACCGGTAGAAATCGTTACCGGTATCCGCACAGACGCACTGGTACAGGCCGTCAAGGGACTGGCTGCAGGCGACACCGTCATCATATCGGGCACCCAGCAACTCCGCACAGGTATGGATGTAACCATTGACCACATCGAATGAATAGAGAATGCACAACGAAACATGAGGAAGTACATTCGGCATCAGCAGACATTGCACGGCCTATTTCTTCATTCAAAACGATTCATCAAACAGCATTCATCTTCAATTTCTAATTCTTAATTCTTCATTGAAATGAATATATCCGAACTAAGCATACGTCGCCCCGTATTGTCAACGGTACTGACCCTCATCATCCTGCTTTTCGGCTTCATCGGTTATACCTACCTCGGCGTGCGCGAATATCCGTCGGTGGACAATCCCATCATCTCCGTGTCTTGCTCGTACACGGGAGCCAACGCCGACGTCATCGAAAACCAGATTACCGAACCGCTGGAACAGAACATCAACGGCATCCCCGGCATCCGCTCGCTGACCAGTGTGAGCCAGCAGGGGCAGAGTCGCATCACCGTCGAATTCGAGCTGTCCGTCGACCTGGAGACTGCCGCCAACGACGTACGCGACAAGGTGTCGCGTGCCCAGCGCTACCTGCCCCGCGACTGCGACCCACCCACCGTATCGAAAGCCGATGCCGACGCCGTCCCCATCCTGATGGTAGCCCTGCAGAGCAACAAACGCTCCCTGCTCGAGCTGAGTGAAATAGCCGACCTCACCGTGAAGGAACAGCTTCAGACCATCTCCGACGTGAGCAGCGTCAGCATCTGGGGTGAAAAGAAATACTCCATGCGCCTGTGGCTCGACCCGACCAAGATGTCGGGCTACGGCATCACGCCCGTCGACGTCAAGGATGCCATCGACCGCGAGAACATCGAACTCCCCTCGGGCAGCATCGAAGGCAACACCACCGAACTGACCATCCGCACCCTGGGACTGATGCACACGCCCGAAGAGTTCAACAACCTCATCATCAAGGAAGACGCCAACCGCATCATCCGCTTCAGCGACATCGGCCGTGCCGAACTGGGAGCCGCCGACATCAAAAGCTACATGAAGATGAACGGCGTACCAATGGTGGGCATCGTAGTCGTTCCCCAGCCGGGTGCCAACCACATCCAGATAGCCGACGCCGTGTACGAGCGCATGGAGCGCATGAAGAAAGACCTGCCCGAAGACGTCAGCTACAGCTACGGCTTCGACAACACCAAGTTCATCCGCGCTTCCATCAGCGAGGTGGAAAGCACCGTATACGAGGCCTTCGTACTGGTCATCATCATCATTTTCCTCTTCCTGCGCGACTGGCGCGTCACGCTGGTGCCGTGCATCGTCATCCCCGTGTCGCTCATCGGTGCCTTCTTCGTAATGTACGTGGCAGGTTTCTCCATCAACGTGCTGACGATGCTGGCCGTCGTCCTCTCCGTCGGCCTGGTGGTGGACGATGCCATCGTGATGACCGAGAACATCTACGTCCGCATTGAGAAGGGCATGCCGCCCAAGGAAGCGGGTATCGAGGGTGCCAAGGAAATCTTCTTTGCCGTCATCTCCACCACCATCACGCTGGTGGCCGTATTCTTCCCCATCGTCTTCATGGAGGGGACCACGGGCCGCCTCTTCCGTGAATTCAGCTTCGTCATTTCGGGCTCCATCATCATCTCCTCGTTTGCAGCCCTCACCTTTACGCCTATGCTGGCCACCAAGCTGCTGAAGCGACAGGAGCAGAAGAGCTGGTTCTACCGCAAGACGGAACCCTTCTTTGACGGACTGAACCGTCTGTACAGCCGTTCGCTCGCGGCTTTCCTGCGCAAACGCTGGATTGCCCTGGTGTTCACCCTCATCACCTTCGGCGTCATCTTCGTTCTGTGGAACCGCATCCCCGCCGAGATGGCTCCGCTGGAAGACCGTTCACAAATCAACATCAACACCATCGGTGCCGAAGGCGTCAGCTACGAATACATCCGCGACTACACGGAGCACATCAACGATGTGGTCGACTCCATCATCCCCGATGCGGCCGCCGTCACGGCCCGCGTGTCCAGCGGAAGCGGTAACATCCGCATTACGCTGAAGGACATCCGCGACCGCGACTATTCACAGATGGACGTGGCCGAAAAGCTGTCGCAGGCCGTCAAGCGGGAAACGCAGGCACGCGCCTTCGTACAGCAGTCGTCGTCCTTCGGCGGACGCCGTGCCAGCATGCCGGTACAATATGTATTGCAGGCCACCAACCTTGAAAAACTACAGGAAGTGTTGCCCAAGTTCATGGAACGCGTCTACGAAAACGATGTTTTCCAGATGGCCGACGTCGACCTGAAGTTCAGCAAACCTGAAGCCCGCATCAGCATCAACCGCGACAAGGCCGGTGCCATGGGTGTCAGCACCAAAAACATTGCCCAGACCCTGCAATACGGTTTGAGCGGCCAGCGCATGGGATACTTCTACATGAACGGCAAGCAATATGAGATCTTGGGAGAAATCAACCGCCAGCAACGCAACCGGCCGGCCTACCTGGCGGGCCTGTACATCCGCAACGACGCAGGCGACATGATCCAGCTCGACAACCTGGTGGAACTGGTCTACGGCACGGCTCCCCCGAAGCTGTACCGCTACAACCGCTTCGTGTCGGCTACCGTCTCGGCCGGACTGGCCGAAGGGAAGACCATCGGACAGGGACTGGACGAGATGGACAAGATAGCCGACGAGGTGCTGGACGAAACCTTCCGCACAGCCCTGGCGGGCGACTCGAAGGACTATAGCGAGAGCGCCTCCAGCCTGATGTTTGCCTTCATCCTGGCCATCTTCCTCATCTACCTGATTCTAGCCGCCCAGTTCGAGAGCTTCAAGGATCCACTCATCATCATGCTCACCGTGCCGCTGGCCATTGCGGGCGCGTTGATATTCATGTCGATAGGCGACATCACGATGAACATCTTCAGCCAGATCGGCATCATCATGCTCATCGGCCTGGTGGCCAAGAACGGCATTCTGATCGTCGAGTTTGCCAACCAGAAGCAGGAAGCGGGCGAAGACAAGATGCAGGCCATCCGCGACGCCTCGCTCCAACGCCTCCGCCCCATCCTGATGACGAGCGCCTCTACCATCATCGGCCTCATCCCGCTGGCCTTTGCCACAGGCGAAGGTGCCAACCAACGCATTGCCATGGGTACGGCCGTCGTAGGCGGCATGCTGGTGTCCACCCTGCTCACCATGTACATCGTGCCCGCCATCTACAGTTATGTATCTACCAACCGAAGTAAAGTAAGAAAGATATGAAACACATCCTATTGTCTACGATAGCCGTTCTCTGTGCCCTGTCTGCCATACAGGCACAGCAGGCAGTCACCTATACCCTGAAGTCGTGCCTCGAAGAAGGGCTCCTCAACAACTACTCCCTGCGCATCACGCACAACGAGGAGCAGATCAGCCAGAACAACGCCACCCTGGCCAATGCCGGCGCCCTGCCTACCGTCGACCTGACGGGCGGCTACCAGGCCAGTCTGGACAATACCAACAGCAAGGTGAGAAGCACCGGCCTGACGGAAAAGCAGCACAACGTCTTCGACCAGACCATCGATGCCGGCATCGACCTCAACTGGACCATCTTCGACGGATTCAACATTTCCACCACCTACCAGCAGCTGAAGCTGCTCCGCGAACAGGGAGAGACCAATACCCGCATCGCGCTGGAGGACTTCATCGCCTCGCTCACCGCCGAATACTACAACTTCATCCAGCAGAAAATCCGCATGAAGAACCTGCTCTATGCCGTCCGGCTTTCCAAGGAACGCCTGCGCATCGTAGAGGCACGCTACCATGTGGGCAACTTCTCGCGTCTGGACTACCAGCAGGCCAAGGTGGACTTCAACGCCGACAGTGCCCAATACATGAAGCAGCAGGAGCTGCTCCACACTTCACGCATTAACCTGAACGAGCTGATGGGCAACGAGAACGTGGACCAGCTCATCCTGACGCACGACAGCGTCATCGATGTCAACTCTTCGCTCGATTTCGAGGAGCTCTGGCAAGCCACCCTGAAAGTCAATTCGTCCCTGCTGAAAGCCGACCAGAACACCCGGCTGGCACAGATGGACTACAAGAAGGTGAACTCGCGCAACTATCCCTACGTCCGCCTGAACGCCGGATACGGCTACACGTTCAACAAGTATGACATCAACAGCTACAGCCGGCGCAACAACTTCGGATTCAGCGGCGGAGTGACCATCGGCTTCAACATCTTCGACGGCAACCGCAAGCGCGAACGGCGCAACGCCAGCATCGCCGTGAAGAACGCCCGCCTGCAACGCGACGAGCTGGAACTCTCCCTGCGGGCCGACCTGAGCAACCTGTGGCAGGCCTACCGCAACAACCTGGAAATGCTGAACCTGGAGCGGCAGAACCTCGTCGCCGCCAAGGACAACCACGAAATCGCCATGGAACGCTACATGCTGGGCAACCTTTCGGGTATCGAGATGCGCGAAGCACAAAAGAGCCTCCTCGACGCCGAGGAACGCATCCTGACGGCCGAGTACAACACCAAACTCTGCGAAATATCACTTCTGCAAATCAGCGGAAAAGTGACAAAATACTTGGACTTGTAAATCCTGCATCCATTCGTAAGATTTATTTTGAAAGAGCTGTCGTTTTATTTCACATATCTTTTTAACTTTGCAGGCGCAACCCTTGAAAAACGACATGAACTCTATCCAACAAATGAATCTTACCCATATGAAACACAGCATTTGTCTAAGCCTGGGCATGGCAACGTTGCTCAGTGTATGTTCCTGCCGGCAGGCTGCATACCAGCAGCCGCAGGCTCCCATCCAGGAAGTATCCTTTACCCAAGTCCATCTGACTGACAGCTTCTGGTCGCCCAGAATTGAAACCAACCGGACGGTATCCATCCCGTCAGCCTTCCGCGAATGCGAAAAGAACGGACGCTTCGACAATTTTGCCATCGCCGCCGGCCTGAAGAAAGGCGAACACCGCGGCGACTTTTCGTTCGACGACACAGACCCCTACAAGGTGATAGAGGGCGCGTCCTACTCGCTGGCCGTCCGCTACGACCCGCAGCTCGACCAGTATCTGGACAGCGTCATCCACCTCATCGCCGCCGCCCAGGAGCCGGACGGCTACCTGACAACCTGTGTCACCAACAAGTGTTACCGCCTGTCCGGCTGGTGGGGACGCTCCAAATGGGAAAAGCTCAACAGCCACGAACTCTATAACAGCGGCCACCTCTACGAAGCGGCAGTAGCCCATTACCGGGCCACCGGCAAACGTACCCTGTTCGACGTAGCCATCAAGAACGCCAACCTGGTATGCCAGGTATTCGGCCCCGGCGAAGGACAGAAGCACGTGCCCTCCGGACACCCCATCATCGAAATGGCACTGGTCAAGCTCTACAAGGTCACCCACGACGAGAAATACCTGCGGATGGCCCAATACTTCATCGAGGAGACCGGCCGTGGAACCGACGGCCACAAGCTGAGCGAGTACAGCCAGGACCACAAACCCATCCTGCAACAGGACGAAATGGCGGGACATGCCGTCCGCGCAGGCTACCTCTATTCGGGCGTAACCGACGTGGCCATGCAGACGAACGACACGGCCTACCTCCATGCCATGACACGTCTGTGGAACAACCTGGCGGACAAGAAACTCTACATCACGGGCGGCATGGGTTCGCGCGCCCAGGGAGAAGGCTTCGGTCCCAATTACGAGCTGCCCAACCACACGGCCTATTGCGAGACCTGCGCCTCCATCGCCAACGTCTTCTGGAACTACCGCATGTTCCTGGCCACCGGCGATTCCAAATACGTCGATGTCTACGAACGGGCACTGTACAACGGCGTCCTCTCCGGCGTATCTCTGAGCGGCGACAAGTTCTTCTACGACAATCCGCTGGAATCGATGGGCGAACACGAACGCCAGAAGTGGTTCGGCTGTGCCTGCTGCCCGGGTAACATCACCCGCTTCCTGGCCTCCGTATCGGGCTACCAGTATGCCACACAGCAGAACGATGTCTACGTCAACCTCTACATACAAGGGAAAGCCGACCTGACGACAACAGACAACCAGGTCACCCTGACCCAGACCACCACCTATCCTTGGGACGGCCAAGTGTCTATCCAAGTCATTCCCAAAGAAGAAAGTAAATTCGCCATCCGCCTGCGCATCCCCGGCTGGCTGACAGACAGGCCCGTCGCCTCCAGCCTATACGCCTACACCGATGCGCCGAAGGACTACCATATCCGGGTGAACGGCCAAGCGGCAGACTATCTGACCGGCCACGGCTATGCCACCCTCCTGCGGACGTGGAAAGCAGGAGACGTCATCGAACTGGAGCTACCGATGGAAGTCCGCAGAATCCAGGCCAACGAGCAAGTCAAGACCGACGTAGGGTTCCTGGCCCTGGAACGCGGCCCCATCGTCTACTGCCTGGAAGGGAAAGACCAGCCGGACAGTACGGCATTCAACAAATTCACCGCCCCCACTGCCCCCGTCACCGCCCGCTATGATGCCGACCTTCTGAACGGAGTCGTCGTGCTGGACGGTACGGCCCAAGAAGTCGGTGCCGACGGAACTGTCTCTGCCGTTCCCTTCCGGGCCATCCCCTATTCCACCTGGAACAACCGCGGAGCCGACCAGATGGAAGTCTGGATTGCCTCCGCTAAAGAATACGCCACTCCTACCCCTCAACCCACCATCGCCTCGCGCGCCCGGACTTTCAGCCTGCAGGCCGCCATCCAGAAAGATGCCCCCGAATCGGCCGCCCAGGAAGTATGGGCCTGGGGAGTCAACGACCAGTGGGAACCCCAGTCTTCTTCGGATATCTCCAAGCCCTACTTCTACTGGTGGCTGAAGAAGGGAAGCCTCGAGACACTGGCCTACGAGTTCGACCGCCCTTACCGGGTGTCCGGCGTATCGGTCTATTGGCTGGACCTGGACCACTATGACGGCAACTTCCGGGTACCCCAAAGCTGGAAGCTGTACTACAAGGCAGGAAGCACGTGGAAAGAAGTGGAAGCCCAGAGCGAATACGGCATAAAGAAAGACTGCTACAATACCCTGAAGTTCAAGCCGGTCGAAACCACCGGACTGAAGATAGCCGCCCAGCTTCAGGAAAATGCGTCAGGCGGCATCCTCGAATGGAAAGTCAACGAATAAATACTGATAAAACTAAAAACTATGTTTGGTTCATTGAAAAACATCCTCGTCCCCCTCTGTCTGGGAGGACTGCTAAGTGTGCCCGCCTATCCGCAGGGCACGGTAGAAGACTATAACCGCGCGTATAGCCTCCGTGAGAAATACAACGCAAAGCACGTGCTGTACAGTAATGTCGTACCCCACTGGGTGGAAGGCACCGATGTCTTCTGGTACATCCGCAACACGGCCCGTGGCAAGGAATACATCAAAGTCGACGCGAAACAGTCCAAGCGCTCTGCCTTGTTCGACCAGGAGAAGCTGGCCCGCCTGCTGGCCGAACAGACCGGCAAGCAGACCGATGCCTACAACCTGCCCCTGAACCAGTGCCGCCTGAACCCGAAGGCCGACACCCTGCGCTTCGAGTCGACCGGCAAATACTGGGCCTATGCCATCAAGAAAAACTCGCTCGTGACGGAAGGTGAGGTACAGCCCCGCGGACCACAGCCCCACTGGATGGAGGTGGACGACGAGAAAGGCCGCGGACCTGTCACCTCGCCCGATGGGAAATATACCGCCTACATCAAGAACGACAACATCTACGTGCGCGACGTCGCCAGCGGGAAAGAAAAGCAACTGAGCATCGACGGCACGAAGGGCAACTACTATTCGTCCTACATCCAATGGTCGCCCGACTCGAAGGCCCTGGCTGCCTGCCGCATCCGTCCCGCCGAGAAACGCTATGTCTATTACGTGGAGTCGTCGCCCGCCGACCAGCTCCAACCCAAACTCCACAAGCAGGAGTATGCCAAGCCGGGTGACGAACTGCGCTTCAAAGTGCCTTGCATCTTCGAGGTGGAAAGCGGACGCCAGCTGATTCCCTCGACCGAACTCTTCAGCCACCAGTACGACCTGTACGGACCGACCTGGAATGCCGACAGCAAGGGCATCACCTTTGAGTACAACGAACGGGGGCACAAAGTCTACCGTGTGCTCGAAATGTCGGCAACCGACGGCAGCGTACGCACGCTGATTGAGGAGAAGGAAGAGAAATACGTCAACTATCCCCGCATCTACCGCCACTACCTGAGCGACGGGAAGCACATCCTCTGGTCGAGCGAGCGCGACAACTACAACCACCTCTACCTCTACGACCGCGCGACAGGGAAGCCCCTCCACCAGATTACCCGCGGCGAATGGTACGTCCGTGAAGTGCAGTACGTGGACGAGCAGAACGAGATCATCTACTTCTCGGCCAACGGCATGAACAAGGACGAAGATCCGTACCTTATCCATTACTACCGCATCGGCTTCGACGGCTCCGGTCTGACCTGCCTGACCCCTGAAGAGGGAATGCACAAGGCCTGGTATTCGTCCGACCATCAATATCTGGTCGATGTATATAGCAAGGTGGACCAGGCACCCGTGGCCGTCCTGCGCAACGCGACCGACGGCAGCATACGCATGACGCTGGAGCAGGCCGACATATCGGCACTGGTACAGAACGGCTGGAAAGCCCCCGAGGTGTTCACGGCCAAAGGGCGCGACGGAAAGACCGACATGTGGGGACTCATTTACCGCCCCACCACCCTCGACCCGAACAAGAAATACCCCGTCATCGAGTACATCTACTCCGGCCCGGGCGACCAATACGTACCCAAAACCTTCACTCCCTACAACTGGTGGATGACCTCACTGGCCGAACTGGGCTTCATCGTGGTACAAGTGGACGGCATGACTACCTCCTTCCGCTCCAAAGAGTTCGAAGAAGTATGCTACAAGAATCTGAAAGACGCCGGCCTGCCCGACCACATCGCCTGGATCAAGGCTGCCGCCGAGAAGTATCCCTACATGGACATCGACCGCGTAGGCATCTTCGGCTGCTCGGCCGGCGGACAGGAGTCTACAGGCGCCGTACTCTTCCATCCCGAATTCTACAAAGCCGCCTATTCGGCCTGCGGATGCCACGACAATCGGATGGACAAAATCTGGTGGAACGAGCTGTGGATGGGCTACCCCGTGGACGAGTCCTACAGCGCCTGCTCCAACGTGGACAACGCCCATCGGTTGACGCGTCCCCTGATGCTGGTCGTAGGCGAGATGGACGACAACGTCGATCCGGCTTCGACCATGCAAGTAGTCAACGCCCTCATCAAGGCCGGCAAGGACTTCGACCTGGTGGTCATCCCCAGTGCCCGCCACACGATGGGCGAGGACTTCGGCGAACACAAGCGGTATGACTTCTTCGTCCGCCACCTGCTGGGTGTGACGCCGCCGTCGTGGGACCAGGTACGCACCAAGTAAACCGCCCCATCTAACCTGCCTGCCCAACGACAGAATCCGCCTTAACAGCAATCGTTCTGCGACCTTGCATCCGTTCCCTCCGCAGGAAACGCTTGTTTCCAAAGCTTGGACACGCCCGTTCCCTCCACAGGAAACGTGCGTTCCCTGCGCATGGGAACGACAGTTTCCTTATAAGGGAACGAACGTTTCCCTATATGGGAACTGCTGTTTCCCTCAAGGGAACGCACGACATTCCCAACTTCAGGCTTCCGAGACAAACGGATACAGACAAAAAAAGGATGCGCATCCCCGCAATGAGGAGCGCATCCTTTTCTATCTCAAATGCCGTCGCTTACTTGCAGCAGCGGGGCTTCAGTTGCTTGAAGAAGTCGTTGCCCTTGTCGTCCACAAGGATGAAGGCGGGGAAGTCTTCCACCTCAATCTTCCAGATGGCTTCCATACCCAGCTCGGGATATTCCACGCACTCGATGCTCTTGATGTTGTTCTGTGCCAGGATGGCTGCAGGACCACCGATGGAGCCGAGGTAGAAACCGCCGTGCTTCTTGCAGGCGTCTGTCACGGCCTGGCTACGGTTCCCCTTGGCCAGCATAATCATGCTGCCGCCGTGGCTTTGGAACAGGTCGACGTACGGGTCCATACGGCCGGCTGTCGTGGGGCCCATAGAGCCGCAGGCCATACCCTTCGGCGTCTTGGCCGGTCCGGCATAATAGATGGGATGATCCTTAATATACTGGGGCAGGTCTTCACCACGGTCCAGACGCTCTTTCAGCTTGGCGTGTGCGATGTCGCGGCCTACGATGATAGTACCGTTCAAGCTCAGACGGGTAGCAACCGGATACTTGGTCAGCTCCTTCAGGATGTCGGCCATCGGCTGGTTCAGGTCGATACGTACAGCGTCGCCTTCGCCTGCCTGACGCAAAGCTTCGGGAATCAGTTCGCCCGGATGGCTGTCCAGCTTCTCGATCCAGATACCGTCTTTGTTGATCTTACACTTCACGTTACGGTCGGCCGAACAACTGACACCCAAACCGACCGGACAGGAAGCGCCGTGCCGCGGCAGACGGATGATACGGATATCATGTGCCAGATACTTTCCGCCGAATTGTGCTCCCAAACCGATATTGTGCACTTCGGCCAGCACTTCTTTTTCCAGTTCTATATCCCGGAAAGCACGGCCATACTCGTTGCCAGTCGTAGGCAATTCGTCATAATAATGTGTAGAAGCCAACTTCACCGTCAGCAGGTTCTTTTCGGCAGAAGTACCGCCGATAACCACTGCGATATGATAAGGGGGACAAGCAGCCGTACCCAATGTCTTGATCTTTTCGATGATGAAGGGGACCAAAGTGCCGGGATTCAGGATCGCCTTTGTTT
>ENA-OOVG01000008-OOVG01000008.1-human-gut-metagenome-genome-assembly--contig:-NODE-8-length-61969-cov-3.435136_pt1 | contig 61969 bp, 48 predicted proteins | sample MGYA00241555_ERZ501292 | MGnify/ENA primary metagenome ERZ501292 (study PRJEB25962, sample SAMEA2042362) | human gut metagenome | biome: human gut; feature: human-associated habitat; material: faeces... | reverse complement strand
GCAGGAATTCTTTTCCCACGGCCTTCGTCGTGTCGAACAGCAGGCGCGCCACGCTTTCGGTAATGACCGCCACCGGCCGACCGGCGTCGAACGTAGCTTGGTCGAAAGGCTTGCCGTCGGTGAAGGCGAAGTCGAACACCGTCCAGAACTGGCTGTCCGTCTCGCGCACATCGACCGCCGTAGTGGGCTGACCGGGCAGGCTGACCGGCTGGGGCAAGGAATAGGCTACATAAATGGTGACAGCCTCGGGCGTCGTCAGCTTGCCGTAGATTTCTTTCAGCGTAGCTACGCTCCACGGGCCGTTGCTGTTGCTGTCGCCCCACGCTTCGTTGGTGATGCTGCCCCACTTCACGTGCAGGAAGCGGTCGCGGTTGCTTTCGGGCGCAAAAGGCTCGACCTGCACCTGTTGCATCATCACCACCAGCATGATGAGGAAAATGGAAAGGGCTGTACCCGCCACCGTCACCCCGCTGATGAGCGGCTGCTGGCGGAGCTGCGCCCAGGCTTGTTGGAAATATTGCTTGATCATCTTTTTAATGAAGAATTATGAATGAAGAATGAAGAATTTATTATGAAGAAAGGATGTATCGGGTTGCCCGATTCTTCATTCCTCATTCTTCATTCTTAATTTTTAATCGTTTCGTATTCACACTGCCGATGCCACTGCGCGATATGTCGGCCTCATCGGCACTTCCCCTCAATTCCAGGCTGCCTACGCCGCCCATACGTGCTTTCAGGTAGTCGCAATCGACGTTCACCTCGGCACCGCCCACTCCGTTCAGGCTGACGGTGAAGCGGTGGCAGGTCAAGTCGGCCACCTCGGCAGAGCCTACACCATTGATGCGCAGCGTGAAATCGTCCAACTTCAAGGGTTCCTTACACTCCAGGCTACCCACACCAGTCAGCTCAACTACCTCCAGCGTAGGAGCTGTGATGTACAGCTTCAGTCCGTTTATGTTCTTGACGGACCTCTTTTCACCTCTTTCGAAATCGATGACCAGACAGCCGTTCTTCACCTCGGTCGTGGTGAGCTTCACCCATTTCTCCTTACCCTCCAGGCGGAGGGAGTATTTGTCGCCCTGCGTGAACTCGACATTGGCTACCGACTTTATCCGGATGGAAGAAAAATCGTCCACCTTGCGCACTTCGCTCACTTGTTCATTTTGTGCCAACGCACCGGCCGCTCCGGCAAAAGCCAGGACCAATGCAACGATAATCCCTATGATGTTTGTTTTCATTTTTCTGTAGTTTTGTTCAACCATAATCTGTCTTATCCTATCTGACGACCGTCGAAGAACTGTACGGTGCGGCTGGTCAGCTTGGCCTGTTCGCCGTTGTGCGTTACCATCACGATGGTACGTCCGTCATTGTAGTTCAGCTGGTGCAGCAGTTCCATGACTTCGGCACCCATCTTCGAGTCCAGGTTACCGGTCGGTTCGTCAGCCAGGATGATCTCGGGAGTGCCGATAATGGCACGGGCAATGGCCACACGCTGGCATTGACCACCGGAGAGCTGTGTGGGCATGTGGCGCATACGATGCGTCATGCCTACCTTCTCGAGCACCTCTTCGGCCAGGCGGCGGCGTTCCTTGGCCGACACCTTGCGGTAGAGCAACGGCAGTTCTACGTTGTCCAGCACGTTGAGCGAGTTGATCAGATGGAACGACTGGAAGACGAAGCCCAGTGTCTTGTTACGGAAGGCTGCCAGTTCCTTGTCCTTCATGCCTTCCACGCGGGTACCGGCTATCTCGATGGTGCCGCTGGTGGGCGTGTCGAGCAGGCCCATGATGTTGAGCAAGGTAGACTTGCCGCAACCCGAGGGGCCCATGATGCTGAGGAACTCACCCTTCGAAACGGTGAGGTTCACATTTTCCAACGCTTGTGTTTCAATTTCGTCTGTACGGTAAATCTTGTTGATACCGGTTAATTTGATCATGTCCATAATTGTATGTTGTTTATAGTTATTGTATTCTTTGTTTTCTGTGACAAATTTAATTCAAAAGTCGTGCCAAAATCAGCTGCCACTGATTATCTGCACTTTAGCCAAAAGCAGAGTGTCCGAAAATGAACACTCTGTCCGATTTTGGCGGACGCTTTCACTCGTCCCTCAGCGCTTCGGTGGGAGCAATGCTGCTGATGCGGCGGGCCGGGATGTAAATACCCACCAGCACCACAACCAGCAGAATGAGGTAGATGATGAGCGACACGATGGCGAAGTGCTGCCCGAAGTGGTCCACCCAGCAGGGCATGGTACTCTTCATCCAGGCGCTGCCCTTGCTCAGTCCCTCGCTGAGCCCGTATTGCAGGTAGAGGAAGCAGCCTATCAGGGTAGCTATCGTCGTGAGCACCACACCTTCGCCCAGCAACTGGAGCCGGATGCGGCGCGGCGTAGCACCGTAGGACAGCATGATGCCTACCTCCTCGCGCCGTGTACGGGTCTGTAGCCAGAAGGTACCGACAACACCTAAACAGAGGTTGACAAGGAAGAACAGGGCTATACTCAGGTTGCGGCGATAGAGTGACGTCGCAGTACCAAACTCACTGATCCGGTTGATGCTGTCGTACGACTGCAAATCGCGTGCATAAAGGTTACCAACCCGCATCTGGCGAACCATCCAAGGACGGAACTCATGCAGGAAGCGGTCCATGCTGACACCCTCCTTCAAACGGATGACTACGTGCATATCGTTCACACTGGAAAGAATATCGGGATGCAATATCGGCTCGAAGGCGACAGGAACAGGACGCCAGTCATTGGTGTACTTGAAAGTTCCTACCGCACCTACGACAACGGGCAAATAGATCGTATCCGTCTCGTTCGTCATCCAGCAACGCAGATTCTTGTTGTAAACACGGGTGTGAAACAAGGCTTCCTGTGCATACTCACTCAATACAACATTCATCCCGCCATACGTATGGTCCGACAATTCTTCGGGCGTCATGCTGCCCTGCACGGGCCTGAAGCCGAATGTTTCAAAGAAATGGGTATGTGGCAGAAACTCAACATACATAAGGTCGAGTCCCACTGTATCACCTTCTGCCATCAGGGTGGAAGTACTGCTTCCTTGCGAACCGGGATATATGAAAGAAAGTACGGGAGTGGCCTGCTCTACATCGGGATGCTGGCGGGCACGTTCCACGATATTCAGATACGCCTGCATCAGCGAAGCAGAGTCGGTAGCCTGGGCATCATAGCCCGGCGCCTGCGGTTGCAACATACCGACGGACACCATGCAGAGGCGGTGGGCATCGTAGCCAAGCGGAAGGTGACGGTCGTAGGTCACCACAATAACAGGATCGAAGATAATCCACGAAAGAACAGCGACCAGTATAAGTTCGGCCAGCAGCCAGCCATTGCGGCGGCGACGGGTCCATAGGGTTTTGAGAATGAGTCTGAACATAATGCTTATCTTTTTTCATACAGTGAATACACAATCGGTTTGCGGAGCGACATCCACGCCGGCAGGAAGGCCGACAGAAGGTTCAGTGCCAGGCAGAGCAGGAAGGCGATGCCAAAGACGGCAGGTGCAAAAAGCATCTCGCCCGATACATAGGCATCGACACCTTGCGGCACAACTTCGGGCCACTGGTCGAGCAACGTGAAAACCCATTCACGTCCTACATAGACAACGATCCATGCCAATACCAATCCCAGCAGACCACCTGTCAGTGTCAGGAAGAAGTTTTCCCACATCACCTGCGAAAGCAGTATGTTGCGTCCTGCGCCAAACGACTTACGCACTCCCATCTCGGGCAAGCGGCTCTCCATACGACTGGCAATAAGCCCGCTCAGGTTGAGGGCAGGCACCAATAACAACACCAGTACCACGACGACCAGATAACCCGCCGTCTTCCAAGGATTGAAGTCGGCATCCGATGGATGACTTTGGAAAACGCTGAGCCAGTGCGAAGTTGGCTGCTTCCACAACTCCAGCTGCCACTGATCCTTGTACTGCAGGTTCACCCGCCTCGTCAGGTCTCTGATTTCTGCCCGCAAAGCATCAGCCTGTGCCTTGTCCTTCACAAGAAAAGTGACGGAGAAAATGCCACTATACGGGAACTTGTCTGAATACGGTTTCGTATAATTTCCGAAAACCGAATAAGGCAAATAGACCTGAGCATACGACTTCGAGGTGAGATAGCTGGCACCGCGTACCACACCGCACACACGATAGTTGACATAATCCAACGAAAACGAACGTCCGACAACATTTTGGGTCGTACCGAACAGACGACGCGCCAGGTCATCGGAGATCACAGCCGTATGGATGCCACTTGCCAAATCGGAATCGGTGAAAGGATTTCCTTCCAAAAAGCGGAATGAGTAGATGCGGAAAAAGGCTGGATCTGTAAGCTTTAAAGCCACTTTAAAGTCACCGCTCAAATCGGTAGGCTGTATGTAAAAGGATTCATCCATGCCATAGTCCACAATGGCAGAAACTGCCTCTACGTTCTTTAACGGATACATCCACTCCTGCACAGCCTGAAACGACAGTCCAGCCTGAACGGTATATCCCTCCGAACGAAAACTGGCATGAGTCAGATACAACGTATTTTCCCGGTTTACCTCGGGATACACAGGTGCCAGCTTCACATAGTAAACCACCGCCATCACAACCGTCATGGCAATAGCCAGCCCTGTGCCGGCAATGTAGAGCGTACTGAACAGGCGGTTCTGCCTGAACAACGCAAGGGCTTGTTTGAAATAGGTCTTCAGCATCATAACAAATCTATCTAACTATATATGGATAAACCATATAGCACTTTATTTTCTGTTGATACCCAATAAAGTGATACTTCAGTCTCATTAAAGCGATACTTTAACGCCTTTAAAGCAATGCTTTAATACCAGTAAAGCAATGCTTTAATATTGATAAAGCGACGCTTTAAAATCAGTAAAGCAAAATAAAGTACCAAATCACTGACCGTCAGCCGATTATTCATTCTTCCATCAACGCCTCCACCGGCAGCGTACGGGCCGCACGGCGTACAGGGATATACGTCCCGACCAGCGCTATCAGCATCAGAATAATGTAACTGAGTGCCAGCACCACGGTGAAGTGGAAACCGAAACGGTTTTGCCCGTAGGCGGGATTGGGCACGAACTTGTCATTCATCTCTACCGTGTACAGGCCGTTGGCGTGTGCATGATAGAACAGGAAGGGGATGACCAGCACGAAGGCTATCGTCAGCAACAGCCAGGCCTCGAGGAGGAACTGCCGCACGATGCACCCTTGCGAAGCGCCCATACTGCGCATCACTCCAATCTCGCCGCGACGGGCGTTGCTGCGTATCCAAAAGGTGCCCACCATGCCCAGGAAGATGCAGAGCAGGGCGAAACCCGCCAGGGCATATTGCAGGCGGAGCTTGTTGGTGACACCGCTCTTCATGGCATAGGCCTCGCTCAGCTCCGAAAATTCCTTCAGGCTGTCGAAGTAGAAGTTGCCGACGGAGAGCTGCGGCGCCACTTCCTGCTGGAAACGCTGCTTGAAGGCCGACACGTCCACACCCGGCTTCAGACGGATGACAAAATTGTACCACCACGGCATATACTGGCTTCCATACATTTCGCTGTACATGGTGACAATGAGCGGATAAGGCTGCTCGTAGTCGCGGTGCTTGAAGTCACGGAATACGCCCGCTACCTCCAAAGCGTCCTCGCCCTGGTAGACTTTCTTCCCTACGGCATCGGCCGTACCAAACAGGCGCTGAGCCAGCCGTTCGGAGATGAATGCCTTGTCTTCCACCTGTTCAGGCACCTGGATGTCACCGCCTGTACGGGCATCCTTCATGCCATAGGTATGAAGCATATTGCTGCCATCGGTTGCCACAAAGCAATAAGACTGGGCATGTACGAAACCTTCCCTTTTGTGCAAAGAGGCGGTATCGGCATAGATTTGCGTACCGCTCCACGAGTTGCTACAAGGGAAACTTCGATTGCCGGAGATGGCCCAACACTCCACCTCGGGCTGCTCGCGTACGATGCGGGCAAGGCGTGTGTAGGCCACCAGATTCATCGAGTCGGAAGCCATGTCGGGGTCGAAGTTGCCGTTCGTCTCGTCGTACATGCCGATGTTCACCACGTAAAGCCTTTCGGGGGTATACCCTCGGTCGATGGCACGGTTGGCGGTCAATACATAGATAGGGTCGATAACGGTCCAAAGGAAGAAACTGACGACCAGCAGTTCCAGGAATATCCAGCCGTTCTGACGACGCTGGTTCCATAGTTGGTGTAAGATGGTTTGAAGCATAGCATTTTATCTTTTCGTATTCAACGATTCCATAATCGGGTGGCGCATTGCCCCCAGTGCAGGCACAAGGGCCGACACCACATTGAGCACCACACACACGGCCAGCGCGCAGCCGAACACGGCGGGATTGAACAGCATCTCGGGCGTGAGCGACGTGGAGAGCGAAGTGTCGTAGATGTTCTTGTCGAACAGCGTCAGAATCCAGTCGCTGGCCGTCAACACAATCAGGTAGGAGAACAACAGGCCTGCCAGACCGCCCAGCAACGTGAGCAACAGGTTCTCGCAGAGCACCTGCTCCAGCAGGCGGCGGCGCGTAGCCCCGTAGGCCTTGCGGATGCCCAGCTCGGCCATGCGGCTGTCCATGCGCGAGGAAATCATACCGCTCAGGTTCAGGGCCGGGATGAAGAGCAGGGCCAGCAGGATGTAGAGGAAGTCCTTGGCCAGTTCCATCGTGTCGGGCGCCTTCTCCACATCCTGGCGGAAAGTGCTGAGCCAGTATGGATCGGGTTGCCCCATCAGGTCGTATTCATAATCCTTGTCTTGCTGGGTATAGCGCCGGAACACATCCTGCACCTCGCTGCGCACGGCTTCGAAGTTCTCCGCATCGTCCACCAGCAGCGATACAAACACATTGCCCAGCAATCCCTGCCTGTCCAGCTCCTTGGAGATATACTGCGCATTGAGCAAGGGCAGCCAAAGATCGCCTGCCGTCTCGGGCGTAGCATTGGAAACATCCCGCACCACGCCGCACACGCGGTAGTCGCGCCCGTTGAAGGCGAAGTGCCGGCCCGACACACCCTCGGTGGCGGCAAACAGCCGCTTGGCCAGCGACTCACCGATGACGGCCACTTGCGCCTTGGCCTCCACATCTTCCTGCGTGAATGGCTGGCCGTCAACAAAACGGAAGGAAAAGACTTTCCAGAAAGCGCCGTTGGCAAAACGGGGAGTAGCTTTGAAGGGCTTTACGTCTGTGGCAGACACCTGATAATCTCCCCAAAAATCAATCACACTGCCCGCCACCTGCTCCACATGAGACAACCCCGGCAGCATCTGGTCCACCACATAGTAGGCCACGCCGCCGTAGATGTTCCAGTTCTCGGGCTTTCCCTTCGGATAGCGTTTCAGGGGCTTCAGCACCAGCGTACGGTCGCGGTTATACTCGGGATAAACAGGGCCGAACTTGACGTAGAAGATGATGAACAGTGTCATCACCAGCGCAATGGACAGACCCGTGCCCACCACGTAGATGCCTGTAAAGAGGCGGTTCTGCCGCATCAGGGTCCAGGCTTGTTTGAAATAATTCTTCAGCATAGCTATTTCTTATTTCTTCAGTTTCAGCTTGTTCTTATTCTTATATTGGCTCATGTCGCTTACGACTACCTGGTCACCAGGTTTGAGGCCCGAAACCACTTCGACGTACTCGAAGTTGGAGTCGCCCAACTGCACCTTGCGCTTCACAAGCTGGCCTTCGCCGTCGCGCACAAAGAGTTCGTACTCGCCACGGCCCACGTAGTAACTGGCATTGGCCAGCCGCATCACGTCTTCCTTGACGGAATTCATCACATAGACATCGGTCTTCAGGCCCGAACGCAGGCGGCGGTTGCTGTCGTCCTCCAGCTGCACGGTAAAGGAAATAACACCGTTCTTCGAAAGCGGAGTCACGCTGCTCACCTGCCCTTCCAGCTTCTCGCTGCCTATCTTCACGATGGCCCGTCCGCCGGCCGCCACGCGGTCGCCGTAGGTATCGGCTATCTCGCCCTCCACCTTGAAGTGGCTCAGGTCGCTGATGACGGCTATCTGTGTGCCCTCACCCACCTGCACACCTATCTGATTGTTTATATAAGTAAGGATGGCCTTGCGGGGCGAGCGTACCTGTGCGTCGTCCAGCGTACGCTTGGTTTCGGCCAGGCTCTTGCGGAAGATGCTCAGGTCGAGTTCCTGCACCTTGTATTCGGCAGCCAGCACCTCCTGCTCGTTCTCGTACTGCTGGCGGAGCTGTTCCAGTTCCAGCTGGGCCACGTTGACACTCAGTTCGGCCTGACGCACCTTGTCGGTAGTACCCGAACCGAGGCTGTCCAGATACTGCTCGTTGCGCAGCTCCACCTTCATGCGGTTCAGCTTCATCTCGGACACCTTGATCTGCATGGCCAGGTCTTTCAGCTTGGTTTCGTTGTTCACCTTCAACTGCTGGAGCTTATAGGTACGCATCTGCTCTTCGTCGAGCTGCTTCTTGTATTCGGTCTCGGCACTCTGCAGGTCCAGTTTCAGGATGGGCGTACCTACGTCCACACTGTCGCCCCCCTTCTTGTACACCTCAAGGATGCGGGTATTGATGGGCGAATTGATGATTTCCTCAAATGCCGGCACCACCTTGCCCGAAGCACTGACACTGACCTCAATCGTTCCCTGATCGACCTGCGAGAAGACAAGGTCCTTTTCTTTCACTCCCGTCCGCATCAGCGAGATGAGGACACTGATGACTACAATACCCGAAGCGGCTATGATGCCGTAACGGATCCACTTCTTGTTGCGCTCCTTGCGGCGCACCTCTTTCGGAATTTCTCTATCCATATATCTGTTCTTAATGTTTATATTTTCCTTGCTTCACCGGTCTGCCGGTACCTTCGTATCATTGCTCTGAAAACGAACACCCGGACGAACTTCACCTTATCTATATGCGAAATCCGTGCCAAAAATGCAAATCGTTTATAATCAACGGAAAGAGAAAAACAAGGAGTGTCCGATATCGGACACTGTGTACATTTTCGGATAATCGAAGCCGGACACATCCGGCAAAGGAATACTACAAGAAACACGTTTTCAGTCCTTCATTTCCCCTCCTCACAAAGAAAATACAGGAAAATATGAACAAAAGCGAAAAAGTGAACATCAGTCGAAGAAATGTAGACAGCACCGTTCCGCAACAACCATCTATCTTTGCGGCAAATAACAAAAGAAAGCTATGATAAAGAAATTGTTCACATTCACATTCGCCTGTCTGTTGATGGGCAGCGCAGGAGCACAGGAAGTGCTTTCGCTGAGCCAGTGCCTGAAGACAGGCATCGAAAACAACCTCGGCCTGCAGGCCCAACAGAACGAAGTACGCAAAGGCAAGCATGCCATCAGCGAGAACCGCGCCAAGCTGTTGCCGCAAATCAATGCCGTAGCCTCTTTCAACGACAACTTCAACCCACCGGTATCGGTGACCGACGGCTCGGCCTACGGCAACCCATACAACGTGACGAAGACCCTGCAATACAACGCCAGCGCAGGCCTGCAGCTCCAGATGCCGCTCTACAACCAGACAGCCTACACGGCAGTGGACATTGCCCGCACGCTGGACAACATCAACCGCCTCACCTATGAAAAGGCCCGCGAAGACCTCATCCTGCAGATAGCCAAGATGTACTACTTGGGACAAAGTACCGCCGAACAGATCGGCATCGTCCGCGAGAACATCGACCGCCTGCGCGAACTGCGCGACATCACCCAGGCCTTCTACGACAACGGCATGGCGATGGAAGTGGACCTGAAGCGCGTCAACATCAACCTGGAGAACATGCAGGTGCAATACGACAACGCCCAGGCCATGCTGACCCAGCAGCTCAACCTGCTGAAGTATGTCATGGACTATCCGGCCGACGCCGACATCGCCCTGGAACCTGTAGACACCGAAAACATCCAGACCGTCGAACTGACCGGACTGGACACCAACCAGTACGAACTGCAACTGCTGCAATCGCAGGGCGAGCTGGCCGAACGGCAGAAACGGATGATCAGCCAGTGCTATCTGCCCTCGCTCAGCCTGACCGCCAACTGGATGTACTCGGCCTACACGGACAAGGCCCGGAACTGGTTCCACTCCGGACCCTCCAACCACTGGTACAACTCCAACGGCATCGGCCTGACGCTGCGCATCCCTCTCTTCGACGGACTGGACAAACGCTCAAAACTGCGGAAAGCAAAGATTGACATTGAGAACATCCGCCTGAACCAGGAGAACATGCAGAAGAACCTCGAGACGCAGTACCTGAACGCCACGAACGACCTGATGAACAACCAACGTACTTTCCTGAAACAGAAAGATAACTACCAGCTGGCCGAGGACGTCTACGAAGTGACCACGGACCGCTACCGCGAAGGCATCGCCTCGATGACGGAGGTCCTGCAGGACGAGATGCGCATGAGCGAGGCACAGAACAACTACATCAATGCCCACTACAACTACCGCGTCACCAACCTGGCCCTACTGAAACTGACGGGACAAACGGAAAGTTTACTGAAATAATCAATATCACCTTCTAATAAATATAAACAGTTATGGAAACAAATAACACCTTACAAGAACAAGCCAAGAAACTGCGCAAGATGCGCCGCCGCCAACGTATAGCCAGCCTGCTGGGCATCGCCGTCCTCGTCTGGGGAGTGGTGCAGGCAGCTCTCCTCTTCCTGGACTACAAGAACACCGAGACCAGCAACGACGCCCAGGTGGAACAGTATATTTCGCCCGTCAACCTGCGGGCTTCGGGCTATATCCAGAAAATCTGCTTCACCGAACATCAGAACGTACACAAGGGCGACACCCTGCTGGTACTCGACGACCGCGAATACCGCATCCGCGTGATGGAGGCCGAAGCCGCCCTGAAGGATGCCATGGCCGGTGCCACCGTCATGGATGCCACCCTGCAGACCACCCAGAACAATGCTTCGGTATTCGAAGCCTCCATCGCCGAAGTCGAGATCCGCCTGGCCAAGCTGGAGAAAGACCGCCAACGCTACACCAATCTGCTGAAGCGGAACGCCGCCACCCCCATCCAGCTGGAACAGATTGAAACCGAATACGAAGCCACCTGCAAAAAGCTCGATGCCCTGAAACGCCAGCAGAAGGCTGCCCGCTCGGGTGTGAACGAAGTGTCGCAACGCCGGCAGAACATCGAAGCCTCCATCCAGCGCGCACAGGCCGCGCTCGACATGGCCCGCCTCAACCTGTCGTACTGCGTGGTGACTGCCCCCTGCGACGGCAAGCTGGGACGCCGTGCCCTGGAAGAAGGACAGTTCATCGGTGCCGGACAGACCATCACCTACATCCTGCCCGACACACAGAAATGGATTGTGGCCAACTACAAGGAAACGCAGGTCGAAAATCTTGCCATCGGCCAGCAGGTACGCATCAGCATAGACGCCATCAAGGACAGGGAATTCACGGGACGCATCACAGCCATCTCGGGCGCCACCGGTTCCAAGTACTCGCTCGTACCTACGGACAACTCGGCCGGCAACTTCGTGAAGATACAGCAGCGCATCCCCGTGCGCATCGACTTCGATGACCTGAGCCGCGAGGAAAACGAGCGCCTGGCCGCCGGCATGATGGTGGTAGTACGAACCATAAAATGATTCTTCATTTTTCATTTTCCCTATGGTTTCCTATCCCAAAAACTATCCGTTCTACAACTGGGTGCCCAAACCGCTGGGCATCCTGATACTGGTGCTGCTCTTCATCCCCATCCTCACCGTGGGCGGCGTCTATACTGCCAACAGCGGCGAGATGATGAGCGGACTGGGCATCCAGTCGGAGCACATCCAGTTTGTCGGCTTCCTCACCTCCATCGGCATGGCCGCCTTCTCGCCCTTCTTCTACGAACTGGTGTGCATCCGCCGCGAGAAGATGATGTGCCTCGGCGGGTTTGCCGTGATGTACGCCCTGAGCTACGTGTGCGCCAAGACCGACAGCATCTTCCTCCTGGCCCTGTGCAGCCTCGTCATGGGCTTCCTGCGCATGGTGCTGATGATGGTGAACCTCTTCACCCTCATCAAGTATGCCTTCGGCATGGAGGCCACGCGCAACATCACGCCCGGCAACGAGCCCCGCGATGCCGAAGGATGGGACCGACTGGACAGCGAGAAGAGCGTCAGCATGCCCACCATCTACCTGTTCTTCATGATTCTGGGACAGATAGGAACCTCGCTCACCGCCTGGCTGGCCTATGAATACGAATGGCAGTACGTCTATTACTACATGATGGCCACCACGCTGGTTGCCATCCTCGTCATCTTCATCACCATGCCCTACCACCGCTATCCCGGCCGCCGCTTCCCCGTCAACTTCCGCAAGTTCGGCAGCGTGGTCATCTTCTGTGCCATGTGCACGTCGGTGGTCTATGTGCTGGTCTATGGCAAGGTGCTCGACTGGTACGACGACCCCACCATCCGCTGGGCCACGGCAGCCGCCCTCCTGTTCACCGGCCTGTTCGTCTATATGGAGGCCACGCACCGCTCGCCCTATTTCCTGATGGACGTGTTCCGCCTGCGCACCATCAACCTGGGCATCATCCTCTTCCTGCTGCTGATGGTGCTGAACTCCAGCGCCCTGTTTGTCAACGTGTTTACCGGTGTGGGCATGAAGATAGACAACTGGCAGAACGCCGCACTGAACAACTGGGCCATCCTGGGCTACTTCATCGGAGCCGTCATAGCCATCGCGCTGGGCAAGCGGGGCGTACACCTGAAGTATCTCTTCGCCCTGGGCTTTGTCTTCATCGGCCTGTCGGCCCTGTTCATGTACTTCGAGGTGCAGACTGCCGGCCTGTACGAGCGCATGAAGTACCCCGTCATCATCCGTGCCACGGGCATGATGCTGCTCTACTCGCTCACCGCCGTACTGGCCAACCAGCGCATGCCCTACCGCTACCTGTCCACGTGGATCTGCATCATGCTCACCGTACGCATGATGCTGGGGCCCGCCATCGGCACGGCCCTCTACACCAACGTGATGCAGCACCGCCAGCAGCACTACATCACCCGTCTGGCGCACGACACAGACCTGCTCTCTCCCGAAACGGCCGCCAGCTACACGGGCACCGTCCAAGGTATGATGTACCAGGGCAAGAGCCGCCTGGAGGCCGAACAGATGGCCGCCCTCTCTGCCAAAGGCAAGGTGCAGGTACAGGCTACGCTGGCATCGGTCAAAGAGATGTCCGGCTGGACGCTCTATGCCTGCCTGGGCTGCGCCCTGTTCGTACTGCTGATACCCTATCGCAAGAGATTAGTCACCACAGAGGACACAGAGTAACACAGAGGGATATCTTAAGATGCACCACAGATTACACGGATTGACGCAGATGAGTTGTGATATATAATCCGTGTCAATCTGAGTAATCTGTGGTAAAAATAAAAAAACTCCGTGAAACGCTGTGTCCTCTGTGGTGAATACCAAATATTTCATTAACTTAGCCACCCATTAACCCATGAAACCCAAAGTCATCCGCCCCATGAACGAAGAAGAACGCCTGAAAAGACTCGAAGAGTCCCTGCGTGCCCATGATGCCATCTGCAGTTCGGAAGGAATCCTGACGTCTTTCCCTTCCTCCCTGTACAATCCCTATCGTGTATGCGGACTGGGCCTCCTGCTCTGCCGCAAAGGAGAATTCCGTTTCAGTCTGAACAACCGGGAGTTTGACGCCCGCGAGGGGCAGACGCTGTTCATCCCCGAAAACGCGGTCTTCCAGGTTCTGGGAAGCCCGTCAGCCGTAGAGGTGCACATTTTTGTCTACCGCATCGAACCGATACGCGACATCATGGGCAACCTGGCCCTGTCCATGTATCCTTATACCGAACTGACGGCCGAGACCTGCTACGTGTGGCACACGGACGAGGAAGAAGAACTGCTGAGATACATCGCCCTGCTGGACGACACCCTGAAACACGGGAAGGAACTGTTCAACTCGTTCGAACAGAAGCTACTGCTCATCGGACTGACCTACCGCCTCTGCGGCATCTACAGCCGGAAGCTGGTGAACCGCCGCGACAGCGTGGGACATAAGGACGAGACCTTTATCCGCCTCATCGGCCTCATCGAACAGAACTTCCGCAGCCAGCGCGGTGTGGAGTTCTATGCCGACAAGCTATGCCTCTCGCCCAAGTATCTGTCCAATCTGTCGAAGTCGGTCAGCGGCTATACGGTGCAGGAACTGGTATTCAAGGCCATCGTCCGCGAAGCCATCTCGCTGCTGAAGAACACGCAGAAGACCGTACTCGAGATATCCGAGGAACTGAACTTCCCCAACGCTTCCTACTTCGGCACCTTCTTCCGGAAACAGACGGGGATGTCGCCCATGCAGATGAGGCGAAACGATGGAAAGAGTTCTTGACTTCAGTTATCAAAATGTATATCCCGGCAGCCATTGCTTTCCGAGTTCCTTCGCTGCTCATTCCATTCCATAAGCAATTCATCGGCAAGGTATTCATCACTCAGGCAATGCATATCCGCCACTCCATTACTGATCAGTCTATACGTCTCGGAATCATAAAAGAATCCGAGCGCATCTTCGTATGACAGGTGCAGTTTATCGGCAAACAAGCGTACAATACGCGCGTACTTCATCTGTAAAATGGTTTTATCAGCCTGCATCTTCCACTCCTCCCAATTTCACTTCTTTGGCATCCACAAAGTGCAGATGCCGCCCCAGGACATTCTGATTCAAGATACATAACTGATGGTTCGGATGCTCAAAAGCAAGCCGGCCCAACGCATCATCTTTACTCATTGTTCCGGAAAAATATAAATCTATCGTATTGAATACCTTATCATTGGCTATTCCACCTTCAACGATGTCATAAGCTGCCTCACACATTCCTTTACGACATTTCCCTACATAATCCAACCATTCTTCATCGTATCTCGCAAAGACTTTCACCCGGCAGTCGGTCAAATCATCGTCCAACCAATATTCATTGACAAAAGCCCGCTTGCCTCTGAGCAGAAAACGCTGCGCATATTTCTCAGCCTGACTATACATAGACGTCAGATAAAAGCCTTTGCCGAAATCCAGATACTCTCGTGAATGATATACGTCCGGATGCTCTATAACCAGAGAAGATGCATGATACAGCTTCATACCAACACCCCTTTCTCTTTCATATATGAAATCAAGTCTTCCACAAGATATTCCTTACTGAAGGTATGCAATACGTCATATCCCGGGAGCAGGTATCCCGTCAGTATACCCGATGAACGCAACAGTCCGTAAACACTCCCTGCACTCATTTTCAGCGCATCGGCCAGACTGCCTACACAAAAGGTCACAAAGTTCAATTGGTCGAAATTCATCATAGAAGCAATGCTTAATCTACTTGCAAAGATAGCGAAAGGCGAGAGGAGAAGCAAATGAAAATGAAAATTTCAATTTGATTCTCCCGAGCCACATCCTGTCTTATCCAAAGATAGCATAAATCCGAAAAATCAAACCTTATTTATAATAAGTCTTACCGCAGCCGCAGGCGGTCGCCTACCTCGGGCACATATTCTTCCATGTCCTTGCGGTTCATCTTGTAGAGGTTCTTCAGGCGGATGCCGTACTTCTGCGAGATGCTGTGCATGGAGTCGCCATCGCGCACGATGTGGACGGTGTAGGGCTTCTGCGCCTTCTTGTTCTTCTTCTTCAGATAGATGATGTCGCCCGCCTCGAGGGTGTACTCACGGTGCAGGTCGTTGTAGCTGACCAGTTTCTTCCAACTGATGCCGAACTCTCCGCCCAGCAGTTCGAAGCTGTCGCCGTCACGGGCCACGACATAGGCCAGCCCGTTGGCTATATATACCTGGTGGGGATGGAGCAACCACGGTTTCTTCTTGAGTTCTTTCTCCCACTTGCGGGCCTCGCGACGGCCCATTCCCTCGTTGTCGTACTTATACAGTTCGTAATCCTCGATAATCGTTATCAGTCGGTTGGCATACGAAGGGTCGGTGGCATAGCCGGCTTTCTTCAATCCGCGGGCCCAGCCCTTGTAGTCGGTAATCTTCAGCTTGAACAGGAAAGCATAGCGCGCACCGCTCTTCAGGAATTTGGAGTGGTCCTCGTAGGAGTCGCGCGGATTGCGATAGGCACGGAAACATTCGCCCCTGGCGTCGTCGTCGTGATAGACACGGCGTCCTTTCCAGGTGTTGTGACACTTGATGCCGAAGTGATTGTTGCTCTTGCGGGCCAGCTGGCTCTGCCCGGCACCGCTTTCGAGCAATCCCTGGGCCAGCGTGATGCTGGCAGGTATCTTGTGCAGCTTCATCTGCTCCACCGCAATGGGGGCATATTGCTTGATGTATTCGTTGTAACGGGAGTTCCTGCGCTGTGCATGGGCAGGCAGAAGCAGCATCAGAAAGGCCATAATGACCAGCAGTCGGGACGTATATTTCATGTCGTTATCATTGATTCGGGCACAAAAATCTGCAAAAGAATTGAAAATTCCAATCACTTCCCTATCTTTGTAACATTAATTACAGAAACCAGACCTCATGAAAGAACTGAACCTCCACATCGGCATCCGCATCTATACATACGAAGAATTGGATGCTGCCGACCGCGAACTGATAGACGCCGCCCGCGAAGCCACGCACCGCAGCTATGCCCCCTACTCCCACTTCTCGGTAGGAGCCGCCGCCCGGCTGGCGGACAACACCGTTGTCTGCGGCAGCAACCAGGAAAACGCCGCCTATCCGTCGGGACTCTGCGCCGAACGTACCACCCTGTTCTACGCCAACTCGCGCTACCCCGACCAGGCCGTGACGACACTGGCCATCGCCGCCCGCAACGAACAGGGCGAATTTCTGGACGACCCCATCCCGCCGTGCGGTGCCTGCCGCCAGGTGATGCTCGAAACGGAGGTACGCTACCGGCAGCCCATGCGCATCCTGCTCTACGGTCGCAAGGGCATCTACGAGGTGAAGAAGGTGGGCGACCTGCTCCCCCTCTCGTTCGACGCTTCGGCCATGCAATGACAGGCTTCCTGACGGGGCGAAAAATGCTCCCACACCGACCCGCCGCGACGAAGTGCTTCGTGACCCTCTCATGCAGTGCTTCGTCACCCCCTAAGGAAGCACTGCATGACCACCTGACGAAGCACTTCGTCGGACCCTCATGAAGCACTTCGTCAGAACCTCACGAAGCACTGCATCAGAGCCTCATCATGCGCATCCCCTTCAAGCGTCTCCGTCCGACACTTTGCCCGAAAAAAACGGGAAACGGCAAATATCCGTAATTCGGGTATAGCCGTTATCCAAAATTCTTCTTATTTTTGCAGCGTATCACTCGAAAAATGATACACGACAATTTTACCCTTAATTAAAACAGGCTTCCTTATTATGTTACGTAAAATCAGACTGACCCTGGCCATCGTATTTTTTACGCTGATCACCCTGCTGTTCCTTGACTTCACGGGGACGCTGCACGCATGGTTCGGCTGGATGGCCAAAATTCAATTCCTCCCTGCCGTGCTGGCGCTCAACGTGGGAGTGGTACTGGCACTGGTGATTCTCACCCTGCTGCTGGGACGCGTCTATTGTTCCGTCATCTGCCCGCTGGGCGTCTTCCAGGACATCATTGCCTGGTTCTCGAAGAAGAGCAAGAAGAACCGCTACCGCTATTCGCCTGCCCTGTCTTGGCTGCGTTACGGCGTGCTGGGCGTGTTCGTCGTCACACTGGTGGCAGGCGTACACTCGTTTGTGGCCCTGCTGGCCCCCTACAGTTCGTACGGACGCATCGCAAACAACCTGTTCGCCCCCATCTACCAGTGGGGAAACAACTTGCTGGCCTACCTGGCCGAGCGGGCCGACAGCTATGCATTCTATGACACTACCGTCTGGCTGAAGAGCCTGCCCACCTTCGTCATCGCCGCCGTCACGCTGGTGGTACTCATCGTACTGGCCTGGCGCGGCGGACGCACGTACTGCAACACCATCTGCCCCGTAGGTACCGTGCTGGGCTTCCTGTCGAAATATGCTTACCTGAAGCCGGTCATCGATACCGACAAATGCGTCAACTGCAACCTCTGCGCACGCAACTGCAAAGCCTCGTGCATCGACATCAAGAACCATCGGATAGACTACAGCCGCTGCGTGGCCTGCATGGATTGCCTGGACAAGTGCAAGCACCAGGCGCTGCACTATGCCCATCCCGCCAAAGTCAAGGCCGAACCGGCCGGACAGCAGGCTGAGGGAAGCAACTCCCGCCGCGCCTTTCTGGCATCGACGGCACTGGCGGCCTCGGCTGCCGTACTGAAGGCCCAGGAGATGAAGGTGGACGGCGGACTGGCCACCATCGAAGACAAGAAAATCCCCAACCGAAAGACTCCCATCCTGCCGCCGGGAGCCCAAGGCGCCCGCCACTTTGCCCAGCATTGTACGGCCTGCCAGCTCTGCGTGTCGGTATGTCCCAACGAAGTGCTACGCCCCTCGACCGGACTGATGACGCTGATGCAGCCTTTCTCCTCGTACGAACGCGGCTACTGCCGTCCCGAGTGCACCAAGTGTTCGGAAGTCTGCCCCACGGGAGCCATCAAGCCCATCACCGTGGCCGACAAGTCGTCCATCCAGATAGGACACGCCGTGTGGATCAAGCGCAACTGCGTGGTGAAGACCGACCAGGTGGAGTGCGGCAACTGCGCCCGCCATTGCCCCACGGGTGCCATCACCATGGTACCGTCGGACCCCAACAATCCCGACTCGCTCAAGTTCCCGGCCGTCGACACCGAACGCTGCATCGGCTGCGGCGCCTGCGAGAACCTCTGCCCGGCCCGCCCCTTCAGCGCCATCTATGTAGAAGGACACGAACGGCACCGGATCATCTGAGAGCGGTAAACGGTGAGGGACGAGCAGGTCATCCGTTTCCCCTCCTTACCCTCCCCCTATAACTTCTATAACTCCTTTAACTACTATAACTTCCTTATGAATAACCAACATCATTCCAACGATATCTCCCGCCGCGAGTTCCTGAAGATTGTGGGCATCAGCACAGCCACCACAACCGCGGTATTGGCGGGATGCGGACCGAAAGACTCGGCCTCCGGCTCGCTGCAGGCACAGGGAGAAGTTCCCACCGACAAGATGACCCTGCGCGAGAACCCGAAAACGAAAGAAAAAGTATCCCTGCTGGGCTACGGCTGCATGCGCTGGCCCACCCTGCCCGCTCCCGAAAAGGGCGGCAACGTCATCGACCAGGATGCCGTAAACGAACTGATAGACTACGCCATGGCCCACGGTGTGAACTACTACGACACGTCGCCCGTCTACGTGCAGGGATGGTCGGAACGGTCGACAGGCATTGCCCTGAAACGCCATCCGCGCGAGAAGTTCTTCGTGGCCACCAAGCTGTCCAACTTCTCCAACTACACGCGCGAGAATTCCATCGCCATGTACAACCGCTCGTTCAAGGAGCTGCAGGTGGACTACATCGACTACTACCTGCTCCACTCCATCGGCAACGGCGGCATCGAGACCTTCCGCGCCCGCTACATCGAGAACGGCATGATAGACTTCCTGATGAAGGAACGCGAGGCCGGCCGCATCCGCAACCTGGGCTTCTCCTTCCACGGCACGAAGGAAGTGTTCGACGAAGTGCTGGCCATGCACGACCAGGTACACTGGGACTTCGTACAGATCCAGCTGAACTATGCCGACTGGAAATATGCTTCGGGCAACAATGTCAACGCCGACTACCTGTATGCCGAGCTGGAGAAACGCCACATACCGGCCATCATCATGGAGCCGCTGCTGGGCGGACGCCTGTCCAAGCTGCCCGAACACCTCGTGGCACGCCTCAAGCAGCGCGGCCCCGAAGCGAGCGTGGCCTCGTGGGCCTTCCGCTTTGCCGGCTCGTTCCCCAACGTACTGACCGTACTGAGCGGCATGACCTACATGGAGCACCTGCAGGACAACCTGCGCACCTACTCACCGCTGGTGCCGCTCACGGAAGACGACCTGGAGTTCCTGCAACAGACGGCCGACCTGATGAAGCAGTACCCCACCATCCCCTGCAACGACTGCAAGTACTGCATGCCCTGCCCCTACGGTATCGACATTCCCGCCATACTGGTGCACTACAACAAGTGCGTGAACGAAGGCAACCTGCCCACCTCGCAGGAGCACGCCAACTACCGCGAGGCACGACGCGCCTTCCTCGTGGGCTATGACCGCAGCGTGCCCCGCCTGCGGCAGGCCAGCCACTGCATCGGATGCCGCCAGTGCGTGTCCCACTGCCCGCAGAGCATCGACATCCCCGAAGAGCTGCACCGCATCGACCGATATGTAGAACAACTCAAGCAAGGAACGCTGTAACCCCGGAAAACAAGCATGAAAGAACTCATAGACATGCTTCACGCAGGAGGATACTCCTGCGTGATAGCCAACGGTGACCGCCTCCGCACGTTCACACAGCGGGGTGTGGCCGACCTTTACGACCTGCTGGTGCAGGAACCCGACTTCCTGCACGGAGCGTCCGTAGCCGACAAGGTCATCGGCAAGGCCGCCGCCTCGCTCATGGTACTGGGCGGCGTACACGAAGTGTATACCCACATCATCAGCCGTCCCGCCCTCCGGCTGTTGCAGGAAGCGGGCGTCGCAGTGAGCTGCGACGAAGTGGTGGACCACATCATCAACCGCGACCGCACGGGCTGGTGCCCGCTGGAGCAGGCCAGCCGCGACCTTCACTCGGCCAAAGAGATTTTCCCAGTTATCGAAACATTTATCGCCAACCAGAGAAAAAACGCATGAAAGAACGAAACCTGACAGGAGGCCTGCTGGCCCTCCTGCTGCTGACCGCACCTGCTGCCCGCGGACAGGAGGACAGCGTACGCATTGCCCGCAACCTAACCACCGACGAGGTGGTGGTGACCGGCACCCGCAATGAAACAGACATCCGACACCTGCCCATGACCATCTCCGTCGTGGATCGGAAGCAGTTGGAAAGCAATTACCAGCCCTCCGTACTGCCCACCCTGACCGAACAGGTGCCCGGCCTCTTCACCACCAGCCGTGGCATCATGGGCTACGGCGTGTCGACCGGCGCTGCCGGAGGCATGAGCCTGCGCGGCATCGGCGGCAGTCCTACGGCCGGCCTGCTAGTGCTCATCGACGGCCACCCGCAGTACATGGGACTGATGGGCCATCCCATCGCCGACGCCTACCAGACGATGATGACCGAACGGGTGGAAGTGCTGCGCGGCCCTGCCTCGGTGCTCTACGGCTCGAACGCCATGGGCGGCGTCATCAACATCGTCACCCGGCAGATGAAGGAAGAGGGGTCTAAGACCGACATACAGGCCGCCTACGGTTCCTACAACACCCTGCAAACCGAGGTGACCAACCGCCTGAAGCGCGGACGCTTCAGCAGCATCGTCACCGGCTCGTACAACCGCAGCGACGGACACCGGCCCGACATGGACTTCGAGCAGTATGGCGGCTATGCCAAGCTGGGCTATGACTTCAATGACCGGTGGAAACTGTGGGGCGACGTCAACGTGACCCACTTCAACGCCTCCAACCCCGGCACCGTCGCGGCTCCCTACATCGACAACGACTCGCGCATCACCCGCGGCATGGCGTCGGCCGCCCTCGAGAACCACTACCGGCGGACCTCGGGCGCACTGAGCTTCTTCTACAACTGGGGCCGACACAAGATAAACGACGGTTACCACCCGGGCGAAGAACCGCAGACGGCCCACTTCAACTCCAAGGACCGCATGATGGGAATCTCGTGGTACCAGAGCGCCTCGCTCTTCGAAGGAAACCGTATCACCGCTGGCTTCGACTACCAGCACTTCGGCGGCGAGTCGTGGTACAAGGTACTGGCCACGGGCGAGAAGCAGCCGCAGGTAGACAAGCAGCTGGACGAGCTGGCCGGATACGTGGACTTCCGGCAGAACATCGGCAACTGGCTGTCGCTCGATGCCGGCCTGCGCGTGGACCATCATTCGCACACGGGCACCGAATGGATACCCCAAGGCGGACTGGCCTTCCACCTGCCCCGCCAGGCCGAACTGAAAGCCATGGTAAGCAAGGGCTTCCGCAACCCCACCATCCGCGAACTGTTCATGTTCTCCAAGAACCCCGACCTGCTGCCCGAGAGCCTCGTCAGCTACGAACTGGCCTACACGCAGCGCCTGTGTGACAACAGCCTGACTTACGGACTCAACCTCTACTACATCAACGGGAAGAACATCATCCAGGTGGACCCCGCCCAGCGCAAGAACGTGAACACGGGCCATATCGAAAACTGGGGCGCGGAGGCCACCGTGGCCTACCGCTTCAACGCCCGCTGGCAGGCTGACGCCAACTACAGCTGGTTGCACATGGAACACCCCGTGCTGGCTGCCCCCGAACATAAGCTGTACGTCGGTGCCAACTACCAGCAGGGACGGTGGACAGCCGCCAGCGGCGTGCAATACATCCGCGGACTCTATACCTCCGTAACGCAGGGACAGGAAAAGCAGGAAACTTTCGTGCTCTGGAATTTGAATATCAGCTACCGCCTGTGTAACTTTGCAAGCCTCTTCGTGAAAGGCGAGAACCTGCTGGCACAGCGTTACGAAATCAACGCGGGCTATCCCATGCCGAAGGCCACCTTCATGGGAGGTGTACACGTGAACTTCTGACCCCTACAAGCTACTGAAATGATGAACGAACTGGAATGTGACCGCACCGCCCGCCGGTGCATCTTCTTCAAGGACAACCTGCTGATGCAGAAACAACCCGACGGTACCTGCACCCTGCCCACAGGCGAGAGCCTGCCCGTAGCCCCCGCAGCGGGACAGACGGTACACCGCGTCACCCTGCCTACGGGGGAGCAGGTCTATGCGTTTGCCATCGACTACCCCGTGGCCGAGACTTCCGAATGGATGATGACCGGCCTGCGTGCCTCGTTCGACCACCTGCCTCTGCCAGACTACAAGGCGGCCGGCAAGGCCTACCAGATACTTTACTGGGACCGGCAAAGCCGCTACTGCCCTGCCTGCGGCACACCTACCGAACAAAAGACCGGTATCATGAAGAAGTGTCCCCGCTGCGGCAACGAACTCTATCCGCCCATCTCCACCGCCATCATCGTACTGGTGCGCCGCGGCGACGAGATACTGATGGTGCATGCCCGCAACTTCCGCGGCACCTTCTATGGCCTTGTAGCCGGTTTCCTTGAGGCGGGCGAAACACTGGAGCAGTGCGTCCGCCGCGAAGTGATGGAAGAGACAGGACTCACCATCCGCAACATCACCTACTTCGACAGCCAGCCCTGGCCCTACCCCAGCGGCCTGATGGTGGGTTTCTTTGCCGACTACGAGAGCGGCACCATCAAGCTGCAGGAGGACGAGCTCACGGCCGGCGCCTTCTACCACCGCAACAACCTGCCCGAACTGCCGCGCAAGCTGAGCATCGCCCGCCGCCTCATCGACGCCTGGCTGGAAGGCAAGGACCGCTGACATACAGGCAGCGTTTCCTCATGACGCGGGCAAACCGTCCGAATAAGCTGGGCAAACGGTCTGTATAAGCTGGGCAAACGATCTGCACAAGCTGGGCAAACAACTTGCATAAGCTGGGCAAACGATTCACACAAGCCGGATAACCATTCGTTTTTCCGTATTTCACAAAACAAAAGAGGCTGCCTCTTAAAAAAGAAGCAGCCTCTCACTTTCTCAACAGAATATTATATGGCGTCTCAAATGCCCAGCGACGCACGTACGGCCTTCACCTTCTCTTCGGCATCGGCATTGGCTCCGGCGTAGCACTTGGGACAACCCATCTGGCCCTTCACCTCGATGTAGAACTTGATCTTCGGTTCCGTACCCGAGGGACGAACGGAAATCTTCGTACCGTCTTCCGTGAAGTACTGGAGCACGTTTGAGGGTTCGGGCATGTGCAGGTCGCTGACGTGACCGGCTGCGTCGGTCATCTTCAGTGTCTTGTAGTCCTTCACCACGCATACCTTCGAGCCTCCGATTTCCTTCGGCGGGTTGGCACGGAAGTTGTCCATCATGGCCTTGATTTCCTCGGCACCGCTCTTGCCCGGCTTCACCACGTTGACGGTCGTCTCTTTCGAGAAGCCATATTCCACGTAGATGCCCATCAGCACGTCGTAGAGTGTCTTGCCCTGATCCTTGGCCCAGGCACAGATTTCAGCCAGCAGCGAGCAGGCCGAAACGGCATCCTTGTCGCGCACGAAGTCTTCAGCCAGGAAGCCATAGCTCTCTTCACCGCCACCGATGTACTGCTGCTTGCCTTCACGCAGACGGATTTCGCGGGCAATCCACTTGAAGCCCGTGTAGCAGTCGAGCATCTCGACATGGTTCTTGTCGGCCACAGCCTTGATGAGCTCGGTGGTCACGATGGTCTTCACAATGAAGTCGCCCGGCTGCATCTTGCCCGTAGCCAGACGGTTCTTGATGATATAGTAGAGGAAAATCAGGCAAGTCTGGTTGCCGTTGATGAGCACCCATTCACCCTTGTCATTCTTGCAGGCCATACCCACACGGTCGGCATCGGGGTCACTGGCCATCACGATGTCGGCATCGATTTCCTTGGCCAGCTTGATGGCCAGAGTCAGCGCTTCGGCATTCTCGGGATTGGGCGAAACCACCGTCGGGAAGTTACCGTCCTTCACCATCTGCGACTCCACGCAATGAACGTTCTCGAAGCCCCACAGCTTCAGCGAAGCAGGGATAAGCGCACGTCCGGCACCGTGGAGCGGCGTGTAGACAATGCTCAAGTCCTTCTGGCGCTTGATGACTTCGGGGTCGATAGAGATAGTATGTACCTTTTCCAGATAAACCTTGTCCACGTCCTCGCCGATAATCTGGATGAGTTCCTTGTTGCCGTGGAACTTGATGTCGGCCACCTTCACCTTGTTCACCTCGTCGATGATGGCCGTGTCGTGCGGAGCCAGTACCTGTGCGCCGTCGTCCCAGTAGGCCTTGTAGCCGTTGTACTCACGCGGATTGTGGCTGGCAGTGATGTTGATACCGCTCTGGCAACCCAGGTGACGGATGGCAAAAGACACTTCGGGCGTAGGACGCAGGTCGTCGAACAGATAGACCTTGATGCCGTTGGCCGAGAAGATATCGGCCGATATCTCGGCAAACTTGCGGCTGTTGTTGCGGCAGTCATGACCTACGACTACCGATATAGGCTGACCGGCAAAGCACTTGTTCAGATAGTTGGCCAATCCCTGCGTAGCGGCGCCTACGGTATAGATGTTCATGCGGTTGCTGCCGGCACCCATGATGCCGCGCAGACCGCCCGTACCGAACTCCAAGTCCTTGTAGAAGCTCTCTATCAGCTCCGTCTTGTCGTCACTCTCCAGCATGCGCTTCACTTCTGCCTGAGTTTCGGCATCGAAGGCCGGTCCCAGCCACTCCTGGGCTTTCGCGGTCACTTGTTTGATCAGTTCTTGATTTTCCATAATCTATTATTATATTAAAGATGAATACTTCACATTCTGTTCGTTCTTACTTCCGACAAAGATAAAAAGATAAAACGAACCAGCCAATTATTCAGGAATTTTATATCGGTCGCCCGTCTGTTTAACATATTCCTCGAGAAATTCCTTCGGATAGCCCGGACGGATAACGCCAGCCGGCTGGCCGATGGCATTGCGTTCGAACTTGCCGTCCTTCACGCGCTTCACTACCCCGTCATTATACTTGACAATCAGGAATTCGCCCAATCGCTTCCAGGCGTCATGTGTGCTCTGCGCCGTCATCACGGTATAGTTTGTCAGGAATTCCTTGGCTTGAGCCGGATCGGTTTCCAGCATCTTGACGGCAACGGCCTCGATGCCTTCCTGTGCCTGGTTGAAGGTGGTTTCGATCTCGGTCTGCACGGCCCGAACATCATCTATCATCAAGTCGTAACGAGGATATACCATGTTGGCAATCCAGTTGAACACCCAGAAGGAAGATTTCCACGAGAAGGTGATGTAGTCGGCACCGTCCACACGGGTGTAGCATTCGGGCACACGGGTGGCGCAGCAGTAAACGGGCGTGAACACCGTCATGTTGGCATCGTCCAGACCGAACCACAACACGCCGCCCACAGCGTCCGGCAGGTTTTCACGCATCTGTGCCACAAAGACGAAACCGCTCTGCTGGGTGGAGATGGGGCGTTCGTTGAAGTATTTCTGTCCGTTTACCTCGAACTCCAGCGGCGAGAGGCGGTAGGGTGTGTGATAGGGACCGGCACCGAAGTCCTTCGTGATGTCGAGCGCCGTGCCTTCGTAGTGGTCGCGCATGGCGTTCTTCACGTCCTGCACGGAGATTTTACGGTTCGGCTTCACGTAGAGCGGCATCGGCTCGTCGGTTGTTCCCTGGATATAGGGCAGAAACTCCTCACCACGGTCGGTAAACATATTGAAGTAGCTCCACACACGGGCCTCGCAATAGCGGCGGGCACCGAAGTCGAGCGGCGCATAGGCTTTGGAGAAGCTGAAATCCTTGTTCACTCCATTGAAGTAACCCTTCTCGCGGGCAAAGGAAATGACATCGGGCGCATACATGCAGTTCTCCTTGTCGCTCGTGTCAAACTGATGGATGCGGCTATGGTTGGCGTGGGCCGAAATGCAGTCGTCGGGCACACGGACAGCCACCCACACGGCACCGCGCACGCCGGGGCCTTTGCCAATCATTTCCATAATCCACACTTCATTGGGGTCGGCGATGGTGAAAGACTCGCCACTGCTGCAGTAGCCATACTCCTGCACCAGGTCGGTCATCACCTTGATGGCCTCGCGTGCCGTACGCGAACGCTGCAAGCCCAGATAAATCAGGCTGCCGTAATCGATGACGCCCGTCGTGTCCACCAGTTCGGGACGCCCTCCGAAGGTCGTCTCGCCGATGGTCAGCTGGAATTCGTTCATGTTGCCCACCACGTTGTACGTCTGGCGCGCCTGCTCTATCTGTCCCAGGTACTTGCCCGTGTCCCACTCGTAGACGTTGATCATCGTCCCCTTCTTGTGTAGGCCTGCGGGATAGTGATACAACTCGCCGAACAAGGAGTAGGAGTCGGCCGAATAGGAAATGATGGTCGAACCGTCGGCCGACACGTTCTTGCCCACAATGAGGTTGGTACAGGCCAGTGCATCGGCCACGGCTGCCGCCATGCAAACGACGGCAAGGGTCAATTTTCTAATCTTCATAATCGATACTTATTATTAATTAATTTATCATTTACCATTTATCTTTTTTTACCACACAAAGCGGTACTGGCGGGTGGTGACGTTGCCGCAACCGTCGGTGACGCTCATCACCAGTACGTGGCGGCCGCCCTTCTTCACATGACGCGGATCGAGCCGGCACACCAGTTCTCCCTTTACGGAGTTCGGCTTGCCAAAGAGGGCATACTGCCCGTCGATGGTACCGCGATAGGAGGCGATACCAGTCTGCGCGTCCTTTGCCTTGAAGACGATGCGGCCCGAGCGTCCCCAGCCAGCTTGGCCGACAGGGGTCAATACGGGTGGCACGGTGTCGATGGCCACGGTATAGGTAGCCAGGTCGCGCACCTTCACTTCCATATAGCCGTCCACGTAGCGGCCACCCATGTTGTACTTGCGACCATTGGCACTGACGCTGGCCACGTAGTACTTCGTGCTGTCGGCCAGCGGACGGCGGCGCAGCCCGATACGCAGGTTGCACGCCTTGTGCAGAGGAATGTTTCGGTCGTTCAGCTGATAGGTGAAGGCAATGTCGCCGCTGTCGGCACGGACGGCATAATTCAGGTAAGCATCTTCGTAGAGCACACCGCGGGGCAACACCAGTTCCAGGCCGGGTTCCTGCAGATAGTTCACCTTGTCCCAACGGAAATGGTACTTCTCTCGATGCTCCACCGCAGGGATGTCGCTCCGCCGGCCCTGCACGGTGAAGCGCACCTTCGACTCGTTGCCCAAGGCATCGCGCAGCGTATAGACAAAGCGGTAGGGACGCTCTTCATTGATGGTCACCAGCCCACGGTTGCCGTTGGAGGCGTGCAGCAGGCGGAGGCGGTTGCCGGGGTCGATGAATGACTTCATGTATTGCCCGTAGGTCCAGGAGTTGATATAGCGGTTTTCTTCGTAGGCAAAGCGGTCTACCACGCTGCGGAACACTTCCTTCCCGTCCACTTCGAGGATGACCGTATGCACGCCGTAGCGGTTGTGCACCCCGTCCATGTAGTCGTAGGCACGGATGCCCGCCCCTATCTCACCCCAGGCCGTGATGCCCGCCGTCTGGTTCACGCCGAAAGCCTGCCTCGTCGTCTTGCCGTTCACCACGCCCCGGCCTGCCTGCGGGAAGAGCATGATGCCTTGTGCCCGCGGTGCCGTGTGGTCCTTTACCTGCCCGGCAAAGAAAGGCAACGGGTCCACATAGTCGTCCGTAGCCGTCTCGATGACGTCCAGATGCAGATGCGGCCCGAACGAGTAGCCCGTATTGCCGCTATAGGCAATGACCTGTCCGCGGCGGACGGGATATTCTCCCGCCTCGGGCACAATCTCCACCTCCCAGCTCTCCTGCGCGTATTGCAGGTTCTCCACCCGCCGGGCAATGTCGCCCGCAAAGGCTTCCAGGTGACGGTTGATGGTGGAATAGCCGTTGTTGTAGACCACGTCGAGCACGTAGCCCGAACCGTGCGTCACACGGATACGCGAGATGTAGCCGTCGGCCAAGGCCCGCACCGGCTTGCCCGTCACCCCTCCCGTCTTGAAGTCGAGTCCTCCGTGGAAGTGGTTGGCCCTCAGCTCCCCAAAGTTCCCGCTGAACGTGATGGGATGGGCAAAAGGATTGGCAAAAGACGCCGAATCGGCCGGTACCGCCGCCTCCAGCGAAGCAGCCCCGCACAGCCATCCGGCGCATAGTAATAAGGATATATAATGCTTTATCATTGGCAGCTATGGTTTGTGTACAAACTTACATGATAGAACGCCACAAGTCTTGGCCCACAAAGGTAGTATTTTTCCTTTGTATTACGGATGATTCGGGCAAAGTTTCTGAACATACCTACAAAGCCTTACCTACACTACCCAAACTTCTGCTGCGCGTCCCTACCATCGGGACATGTACCCACTAAGCAATCCTTGCCGAGCATGCTACAAAAGCCATAACTGTCTTAAAATGGAAAGTATCCATGTTTTGTCATCCCGCACTCGATGCGGGATCCACATGCCACAGGTTGTGTGCAATGGATCCCGGCTCAAGGCCGGGATGACGTTGTATCAGCTTCTTCATTCCTAATTTTGACGCAGACGCTTTGACTTAGGATCAAGATAGCAGATTACTGTTTCTGATGAAACTCCATGATACAAGCCGCATAAAAGTTCCTTCCCAGAAATTTAACACGGGTTTCTCTTGTGATGGTCTTGCCAAACGAGGTATCTTCAATCACAGTATTGAATGCTCTCTCAGGCAAATAATCCAAAAAATTGATTCGTATGCCATCTATGACCAGAAACTGGTCATAGCATCTTAGATGCATAAACATACTATATAGAGATGCAATGTAATCTTTATAATATACTTGAGTGATATCAGCTTTTTCTGTGAAACCCTGAAAATACCACCCACTCGGCAAATCGCAGCTTTCATAAGAAGCTGTGGCTAAACCTGGGTCAACTGGCGTATAGACACCTTCGTCATACGTTTTGCCGGTAACATAGCAACTCCATTTTCCTGGATAACCGTCTCCATCTGGTGACGGATGAAAATCCTCTTTCACTTCTATCGCATCCAAGTCATCTACTTCAACAATGGATGTTGTGGTTCTAATACTGTCATTTGCCTCACCATTCATTGTACCCTTATGGAAAACAACAACGTCTTCATCACTATACCGATATTCGCCCTCAGCAAGATAAGCATCATCATTATAAGCAATACATCCGAATCCTAAGCTTATTTCTATCGGATGTCCATTATCCACAAACTCATCCGTAAAGACTTCCCCATTGCTATAATATCTGTCACGATAAACCTTGGCATAATACAGCAGGGGCAGATTGTCATGGGCTTCTTCCCAAACGTATCCCGTGCGGTATTCAACCCTTACGAGTTCCGGCTCGTCCTTTTCCGTGACTACAGCACCGATATAAGATGCGATCAATTCTATGACCTGCCTGTTCTCCTCAACAGAGCCTACGTTAACCGTTTCAAGCCTGATGGGTACCTGAACCTGATAGAACGTCGTATCGGCCTTGGTTCCGGTGGAGGTGGAGAGTTCGCTGACAGAAACAGCGCTTGCCGCAGCAGAATGGAACTTCAAATACGGCATCGCAATGTCATTCTCCTCCGCATCCTTTTGGGTATAGGTTTCATAGGACAGCTCCAGCTGTATGGCTTGCGTTCCATGCTCAAACAGCTGGACGGCTGAATACCGGACAGGATTGTCACCGGCAGAATCGAACACAGGCGTTTGGCCGGAAGGAGTGCCTTCAAGTTCATCTCTCGTCTGAACATAAACAGTATGCTGCTGTGCAAAAAGGTGAATCCGTGCTTCCGGGTGACAGCTTATCCTATTGCCATAGGAATCGGTGTAGCTGCTGTTCTGCGCAAACAACAAATCGAGGGTATCTCCCAGTTCCACCCGGAAAGGAGACGATGTACTTTCTGTACCGCCCAACACCTTGATCGTGTCAGACAACGCCTTGACCGGATCACTTAATTCCATTTCTGTCACAACGGCTCCTACATAGGACACCACAAACTCGAGAGTCTGCCGGTTCTCGTCTGCCGTGCCGACCTGTATGACATCGAGTCTTACCGGAACCTGGACATCATAGAAGGCCGTATCCGTCTTTATCACGGACTTGGTCGCACGCTCGTTCATGGAAAGCTCGCCGACACTGACATTTTCAAACTTCAGGTATGGCATCTCTATTTCCTGATTGTCCCCATCGGTTGTAGAGAAGGTCTCATACGACATCTCCAACCGGATGGTTTGAATTCCGGCTTTAACCGACTGGACTGCCGAATAGAGAATCGGATTTTCTCCGCTGGCCTCGAATGCCGCCTCTTCGGTACTTGGAGTCCGGGCAATCTCATCTGCTGTCCGGGCGTAAACGGTGTCCAGCTGTGCGAAGAGATTGATTCTCGCTTCCGGTTCACAGCTCATCCGGTTCCCATAGGCATCGGTATAACTACTATGCTGCCTGAAGAGCAAGCTTAAGGTATCCTGAGGATTGACCAGGAAAGGAGAGGCGACACTGCTCGTTCCCCCCAGGACATCCATGGCAGCGGACAGCTCCTTAACAGGATCACCCAACTCGACTTCAGTGGTAACCGCCCCCAGGTAGGTAACAGAAAAGGTAAGGTTCCGCTTGTTTTCAGTCTTGGCGTTTACGCTTTCAATATCAAGGTTAAAGGTTGCATTGACTTCGTACCAGGTCGTATCGCTGACAGTGGCTCTTGTTTGTGGCAGCGGCCTGACTGTAATCGATCTGACTACCGCTCCGCACCGTGTGCCCGGTCCTGTTTCTTCCGTCGCTCCAGAATTTCCAAAGTTTGCCTGATTCAGCTTGATGTAGGGCATCTCGATCGTTTCACCACCAGCCGTGGTATAACCATACACTTCGTATGCCAAATCAAAGTTGACAGACTGTTCGCCGATGAGGAACTTCTGATCAATCTTATTAACTACAGGATTATCGCCTTCAGTGGAAGTCTGGATTTCCGTTTTCTCCTGAACACCGGTCAGTTGGTTCAACTGTTCCACATACACCGTATCCAGTTGGGCGAAAAGCTCAATGGTGGCTTCCGGCTCGCATTCAAACGTGATGCCATTGGAGTCGGTATAGCTGCTCTTCTGGCTGATGACCATATTGAGCGTATCCCCTTGGGAGACCACGACAGGAGAGGCACTGGTGCCGGTACCCGTTCCACTTTCATTGCTAATCTCAAACGACACTTCCCCGCTGCCGTCCTTCTGGCCCTGACCTGTGGAGGCAGGGTTGTCATCGCTACACGATGCCAACGCACCTGCGGTCAGAAATGCCAGCATACAGATAATCAGATTTTTCATAAATATCAGTCTTTGTTGATTATATCCCATTCTTCTTGTGGCGGCATGACATCACTTTTCGAGAGTACTCTGCCGTCATAGGTCATGACCTGCCATGTGTTGCCCACCTGCAAGCAGATGGCATGTTTCCCCATCTTGACATGCTCGGAACGAAGCAGGAGGTCATTGTGCGGAAAATACAACGTTGTTGTACGATACTTTGTACCGACATAGAAGCCGCGCTTGAATCCGGTAAATGTGTCAAATCTTCCAATATATTTTCCATCTGTTTTCCACACTTCATGACTATAAGCACTTTTGCTTGCAATAATAAAACAACTGTCGGCCGTTACAGACGCGTATGATGAAGGAGAAACAATTATCTTTCCATCTGTTCTGCGTTTTACCCCTTTCAGGCTGCTGCCGTCATCATCGTATTCCGTGAAACAGACAAGATCATACCCCATATTCTTCTCTTCCCTGTCTGGCTTACATCCTACTATATGGCAAGCGATACAAATCAGTAGCAATATATTCCTGAAGTTTTTTACATTCATAGTCTATAAGATCCATTATTCATGATGCTTTCTACGTGCAACAAAGATAATGGTTTCCTTTGTATTATCGATAATTCTACCATTCTTTTTAAAACATACGCACAGCAAAAGCCGAAAAAAGTACTCTAAAAATAAAAACAACGTTTTCAGACTTTTTACTTCGCATGCAGGCAAAAGAATCGCCTTTCCCCCAGCAGCCTCTGGAGAAGCGTCTCCTCGCCAGCCGGAAGAAGGGGAACTGGATGCATAAGAAAGATAACCGGAAATGCTGCAAAACATACACCGGGCAAAGACATTCTGTCAGCTTTTTCACTATATTGCGCCATGTTTAACCCCTAACACTTTACATTATGGTTATTGGTGTACCGAAAGAAATAAAAAATAATGAGAATCGTGTCGGCATGACGCCGGCCGGAGTGGCCGAACTCGTCAAACATGGACACACCGTATACGTGCAGCAAACGGCAGGCGCCAACAGTGGATTTGCCGATGAAGACTACGTGAATGCAGGCGCACGGATGCTGCCCACCATCGAAGAAGTCTATGCCGCCGCTGAGATGATTGTCAAGGTCAAGGAACCCATCGCCCCCGAGTACAAACTCATCCGCCACGGACAGGTGGTGTTCACTTACTTCCACTTTGCCGCCGACCGTGCCCTGACCGAAGCCATGATAGAAAGCGGAGGTATCTGCATCGCCTACGAAACCGTCGAGCTGCCTGACCGCTCGCTGCCCCTGCTCATCCCCATGAGCGAAGTGGCCGGCCGTATGTCCGTACAGGAAGGCGCCCGTTTCCTTGAGAAGCCTCAGGGCGGCAAGGGCAAACTGCTGGGAGGCGTGCCGGGCGTACGCCCTGCCCGTGTACTGATACTGGGTGGAGGCATCGTGGGATGCAACGCCGCACAGATGGCTGCCGGCATGGGTGCCGAGGTAATGATTACGGACATCAACCTGCCCCGCCTGCGCTACCTCAGTGAAGTGCTGCCCAAGAACGTGAAGACCCTTTACTCCTCGGAACACAACATCCGCCAGGAACTGCCCACCATAGACCTGGTTATCGGCTCCGTCCTCATCCCCGGCGACAAGACGCCACACCTCATCACCCGCGACATGCTCCGCCTGATGAAGCCCGGCACGGTGCTCGTCGACGTAGCCATCGACCAGGGCGGTTGCTTCGAGACGTCGCACCCCACCACACACAGCGACCCGACGTACGTCGTGGACGGCATCGTACACTATGCTGTAGCCAACATCCCCGGCGCCGTACCCTTCACCTCGACCATGGCACTGACCAACGCCACCCTGCCCTACACCATCGCGCTGGCAGACAAGGGCTGGCAGAAGGCCTGCAAGGACAACCCCGCCCTGGCACTCGGCGTAAACGTGGCCGACGGCAAAGTGGTCTACAAAGCCGTGGCCGATGTCTTCGGCCTGCCTTACGAGGAGCTTATGCTCTAAAGACATACCTTTGAAAAAGAAATCAGGCACGGACCTCATCGATATGCGAGGCCGTGCCTGATGTTTTTTATCGTCTCTTTCTGATCAGTTCAAGATTTCAGCATCCTCTGCATGATCCTTCAAGGCTTCCACGTCGCGGGGCTGCGGACGATGGCGGGTAAACTTCATCCAGTTCACCAGCTCGGACAAGGCATAGACGAGGCACGTCACACCAATAATGATAAAGGCCGTCGAACGTACCCCCGTGGGGTTGAACAAGGTCACAATACCAGCTATCAGAATCAGCAACGGCACCACATAAAATCCGCCGGGCACCTTCATCCAGCTTCGTGCCGCCATGAGCGAAGCCATCTGCTGGACACCTCCCATCATCAGAATAAAGCCCAATACAAAGGTCAGCAGATCGGCAAAAAAGCCGGGCATGACAACCAACCATAAGCCGAAGAGCAGACTGCCCAATCCCTCTACAGGAAACCGACGGCGCAGCTCGGCCTTCTGTACCAGATAACCGATCAGACTGATGAGCGAAGGCACCAGAAAGACCACACCGATGGTAATCACCAGATACTCACCTGCCTGTACCGGGAACAGGACCAGCAGCAGTCCGATAATCAAAGCGCAAATGATGCGCATCAATGAATAATTCAATCCTTTCATATCTTTCAATTCAATATAGTTGTACAACATCCGGGAAGGACGATTGGTTCGCCCTTCCCTGCAAAGATAGGTCTTTTGAAGCACACCTGCAACGAAAACCTGTCCAAATGCAATACCCAAATACCCACCTGAACATTCCCCGGTCATCGGAAGAATTGTATATCTTTGAATAAATCCGTATCTTTGCGTCATCATTCACCCCAAACAACGGAATGCGAAATGAAAACAGCAGATTGCCCTTCAGTATTATTGATTTATACCGGCGGTACCATCGGTATGATTGAGAACCCCGAAACAGGTGCTCTGGAGAGCTTCAACTTCGACCAGCTGCTCAAGCATGTGCCCGAACTGAAACGCTTCAACTGCCACATCTCCACCTACCAGTTCAACCCACCCATCGACTCGTCGGACATGGAGCCTGAACTCTGGGCCAAGATTGTGAAAATCATCAGCAGCCACTACAACGACTACGACGGTTTCGTCATCCTGCACGGCACCGACACCATGGCCTACACGGCCTGTGCCCTGAGCTTCATGCTCGAGAATCTGTCGAAACCCGTCATCCTGACCGGTTCGCAACTGCCCATCGGCATGCTGCGTACCGACGGCAAGGAGAACCTCATCACCGCCATCGAGATAGCCTCCGCCCGCCGCTCCGACGGCACGCCCATGGTGCCCGAAGTCTGCATCTTCTTCGAGAACGAGCTGATGCGCGGCAACCGTACCACCAAAATCAATGCGGAGAATTTCAATGCCTTCCGCTCGTTCAACTATCCGCCGCTGGCCAAGGTGGGCATCCACATCCGTTACGAGGAACACCTCATCCGACGCCCCGACCCGTCGCGCCCGATGAAGCCCCACTACCTGTTCGACACCAACGTCGTGGTGCTTACCCTCTTCCCCGGCATCCGCGAAAGCATCGTCAGCTCCGTACTCCACGTACCCGGCCTGAAGGCTGTTGTGCTCAAGACTTTCGGTTCGGGCAATGCTCCACAGAAAGAATGGCTCATCCGTCAGCTCACGGAAGCCAACAAACGGGGCATCGTCATCGTCAACATCACCCAATGCCAACGGGGTGTGGTCGAGATGCAACGCTACGGCACCGGCCTGCAGCTGCTCCAGACAGGCGTCATCAGCGGCTACGACAGCACGCCCGAGTGTGCCGTCACCAAACTGATGTTCCTCCTGGGCCACGGCCTGAACCAGCAGGAAGTGCGCCGCCTCATGGACTCCAACCTGGCAGGAGAGATTACCAAGACTTGCTGACGAACATCAGCATGTCAATCAAAAAAGTTACAGATTGTAGAAATAGATACAAAAAAAACGAGCTTGTTCTCACGAACCGCCCGTCCACATAAGAAAAGCCCGAATGGCTTTTCTTGTTATTCGTCAATTGTTACCCAAAAATCAATCTTTCTTTTTACTCAAAAAAAAAAATCCAATACACTATGAAAACACTTAAAAAATAGCCTATGAAAAAACTTTTATTGTTTTATGTCTTCTGCGGTTTCACAACCACACTGCAAAAGTAGCGCTTTTCCTGCAATCTGCAAACATTCGGCAGAATAAAACCTGTTATATAACATATTTTTCAAGAACAATAGCTCTGTTTACACTTTTGGGATATCCTTACAGATTTTTTAAGGAAAACAATAAAAACAAGCCACCGAAATATCTGCTTCAGACATTCCGATGGCCGTCCCCTTTAAACACCTTTAAACAAAATGAAATTTCCAATTCATGCCGGAAGGACGGATGTACCGAACCACCCTCCCCTCCGGCCGCTTATACAGCTTATTACTTTCTGGCCTCAGCGATATAGCCCAAAGCCTCCTTGCATTTTTCTGTAATGTATGTCCAGTCTTCAGCTGCTACCTTATCCTTCGGGAACAGCTTGGAACCCATACCTACGCAGAACACACCGGCCTTGATCCAGGAAGTAAGATTCTCCTGAGTCGGCTCTACACCGCCGGTTACCATCAACTTGGACCACGGCATCGGAGCCAGCATGCCCTTAACAAGCTTCGGTCCCAGTACGTCGCCCGGGAAAATCTTGCACAGGTCGCAACCTACTTCCTGGGCGAAACCTACCTCGGACACGCTGCCGCAACCCGGCGTATAGGGCACCAGACGACGGTTACAAACCTTAGCAATCTCGGGATTGTACAACGGACCTACCACGAAATTGGCACCCAGCTGAATGTAAAGAGCCGCAGTAGCAGGATCCACTACAGAACCCACACCCATTGCCATTTCAGGACATTCCTTAGCAGCAAACTTCACCACTTCGGCAAAAACCTCGTGGGCGAAATCACCGCGGTTGGTAAACTCGAAAGCACGGACACCACCGTCATAACATGCCTTCACTACTTTCTTTGCCACTTCTGCATCCTTGTGATAGAACACAGGAACCATGCCCGTAGAACCTATCTTGTTCAATACGGCTATCTTGTCAAATTTTGCCATTTTACTATGATCGTTTTCGGTTATTCTGAAAGAAATTATCTCTGAACACGTCCGCTGGCATCACCACCGGCCAAGGCTTCCACTTCTTCGGCAGAAACCAAGTTGAAGTCACCGTTGATGGTATGCTTCAGGGCAGAAGCGGCTACGGCAAATTCCAGCGCCTCGCCCTGAGTGGCCTTCGTCAGCAGTCCGTGGATGATACCACCGGAGAAAGAGTCACCACCACCCACACGGTCTACGATGGGGTTGATATCGTAACGCTTGGACTCGTAGAACTCCTGGCCGTTGTAAATCATGGCCTTCCAACCGTTGTGGCTGGCAGAGAACGATTCGCGGAGGGTAGAAATGACATACTTGAATCCGAACTCCTTGGCCATGGCCTTGAAGATACCCTTGTAGCCTTCGGCGTCTGTCTTGCCACCTTCCACGTCGGCATCAGGCTTGAAGCCCAGGCAAAGCTCCGCATCTTCTTCGTTACCGATGCAGACATCCACGTATTTCATCAAAGGTTTCATGATAGACTGTGCTTTCTCCTTGGTCCAAAGTTTCTTGCGGAAGTTCAGGTCCACAGAAACCGTCACGCCGTGACGCTTGGCAGCCTCGCAGGCCAGACGGGTCAGCTCAGCAGCCTTATCCGAAATGGCCGGTGTAATGCCCGACCAGTGGAACCAGTCGGCACCTTCCATGATGGCATCAAAATCAAAATCAGAAGGATCGGCTTCTGCAATGGCCGAATGGGCACGGTCGTAAATCACCTTGCTGGGACGCATGGAAGCACCTGTTTCCAGATAATAGATACCTACACGGTCACCACCGCGGGCAATATAGTCAGTCTTCACGCCATATTTGCGCAAGGCATTGACAGCCGACTGGCCGATTTCATGCTTCGGCAACTTGGTTACGAAATAAGCGTCATGTCCATAGTTGGCACAGCTGACAGCCACATTGGCCTCACCGCCGCCATACACGACATCAAACGAATCGGACTGCACAAAACGGGTATTGCCCGGAGTAGACAATCTCAGCATGATCTCACCCAGTGTTACGACTTTCTTTCCCATAATCTTTTTTATTTTAGGATTAAATTGTTATTTTATAATACTTCGTTTCAAATTATAATCCACACGAAGAAAAAGCAATCAAACATCTGACAATCTGCACATTATATCTACATCATCAGAATTCATGCATACTTCCGTGTGCGGGCACAAAGATACAACAATTTTTGGAATACAAAAAATTATCATATATTTGTGACGAAAATATTAAGATTATTATTGTGTACGCACACAAATAGAGTCTGTACACCATCAATAGAACCAACAGATGAGCAGAATCAGAATCAAAGATATCGCACAAATGGCCGATGTCTCGGTGGGCACCGTAGACCGGGTGCTGCACGGACGTAGCGGCGTATCGGAAGCCAGCCGAAAACGAGTGGAAGAAATACTGAAGCAACTGGACTACCAGCCCAACATGTATGCCAGCGCCCTGGCCTCCAACAAGCAGTACACCTACGCCTGCCTGCTGCCCCAGCACGAAGCCAGCGAATACTGGACCGACATCGAAGCAGGCATTCGCGAAGCCACCCTTGCCTACTCGGACTTCAACATCCAGGCCGACGTTACCCACTATGACCCTTATGACTACCACTCGTTCGAACAGGCTTCACAACAGATTGTAGAGAAACAGCCGGACGGGGTACTGCTGGCACCGACGGCTCCCCAGTATACGTGCCCCTTCGTCGAGCAGCTGAACCAGCTCCATATACCTTATATATATATAGACTCGAATATCCAGGAACAGCCGGCCCTGTCGTTCTTCGGTCAGCACTCCCACCAAAGCGGATTTTTTGCCGCACGCATGCTGATGCTGCTGGCCGGCAAGAATGCGACTGAAATAGCCATCTTCCGCAAGATAAACGAAGGAGTGGTTGGCTCCAACCAGCAGGAGAGGCGCGAAATCGGGTTCCGCGAATACATGGAACGCCATCATCCCACCTGCCACATCTGGGAACTGGACCTGCATGCCAAACGCGACACGGAAGACACCCAGATGCTGGACGACTTCTTCAAGGCCCACCCCACCCTGCACAACGGCATCACTTTCAACTCGAAAGCGTACATCATCGGCGAATACCTGCACAAGAGAGACATCGCCGACTTCAACCTGATGGGCTACGACCTGCTGAAACGCAATGTGGAATGCCTGAAGGGAGGTACCATCTCCTTCCTCATCGCCCAGCAACCTACCCTGCAGGGATTCAACGGCATCAAAACCCTGTGTGACCACCTGATTCTGAAGAAAGAGATCAACCGCATCAACTTCATGCCTATCGACCTGCTGACGCGGGAAAACATCGAATTCTACTACAAACCGATAAACTAACACTCAACCCCAGTAACATGGAAACAAAATTCTTGAAAATCAATCCGGCAGACAATGTAGCGGTAGCCATTGCACCGCTGTCGGCAGGTGAAAAAATAAATGTAGACGGACAGGAAATTACCCTGAACGAAGATATCCCGGCCGGTCATAAATTCGCACTGAAGAATCTGGCCGAAGGTGAAAACGTCATCAAATACGGATACCCCATCGGGCATGCCCGCGAAGCCCGCAGACAGGGCGACTGGATGAACGAACACAACATACAGACCAATCTGTCCGGCCTGCTGGAATACACCTACCATCCGGTAAAGGCAGACCTGGACATTGCCGACCAGCACCTGACCTTCAAGGGCTACCGCCGCAAGAACGGCGATGTGGGCGTGCGCAATGAAATCTGGATCATCCCGACCGTGGGCTGCGTGAACGGTATTGCCAACCAACTGGCTGAAGCCCTGCGTGCCGAAACGGGCAGCAAAGGCGTAGACGCCATCATGGCCTATCCGCACAACTATGGTTGCTCCCAGCTGGGCGACGACCACGAGAACACCAAAAAAATACTGCGCGACATGGTGCTCCATCCCAATGCCGGAGCCGTGCTGGTCGTCGGCCTGGGTTGCGAGAACAACCAGCCGGACGTCTTCCGCGAGTTTCTGGATGAGTATGATACAGACCGTGTCAAGTTTCTGGTGGCCCAAAAAGTGGACAACGAATTTGAAGAAGGCATGAAGCTGCTGCGCGAACTCTATGCCAAAGCTTCGCAGGATGTACGCGAGGACGTTTCCCTGAGCGAGCTCCGCGTGGGACTGAAATGCGGTGGTTCCGACGGCTTCTCGGGTATCACGGCCAATCCGCTGCTCGGCTTGTTCTCCGACTTTCTGGTAGCCCAGGGAGGCACCACCGTCCTGACGGAGGTACCCGAAATGTTCGGCGCAGAAACCATCCTGATGAACCGCTGCCGCAACCGGGAACTGTTCGACCAGACGGTCAAGCTCATCAACGACTTCAAGGAATACTTCCTGAGCCACGGAGAACCCGTCGGAGAGAATCCCTCGCCGGGCAACAAGGCTGGCGGTATCTCTACACTCGAAGACAAGGCGCTAGGCTGCACGCAGAAATGTGGCAAAAGCTACGTCGAGGGAGTGTTGTCCTATGGCGAACGCCTCCACACGAAGGGGCTCAATCTACTGTCGGCTCCGGGCAACGACCTGGTGGCTGCCACCGCACTGGCTTCCAGCGGTTGCCACATGGTTCTCTTCACAACGGGCCGCGGAACGCCCTTCGGCACTTACGTCCCTACCATGAAGATATCCACCAACTCCAATCTGGCCAAGCACAAGCCGGGATGGATAGACTTTAACGCCGGTGTCATCCTCGAAGACGAACCGATGCAGCAGACGTGCGAACGCTTCATCGACTATGTCATCCGTGTGGCCAGCGGCGAACTGGTCAACAACGAGAAAAAAGGTTATAAGGAAATAGCCATCTTCAAGAATGGAGTGACACTTTAAGGAAAGCATCAACAGACTGAATACCATTTTATGCAAGAAACCATCCAATCCCGCCGGGGAAGCTGGTGGGCGCTGAGTCCGCTCGTCGTGTTCCTCTGCCTCTACCTGGTGACCTCCCTGCTGATGAACGACTTCTACAAGATGCCCATCACCGTGGCCTTCCTGTTCTCGTCGTGCTATGCTGTGGCCATCACCCGCGGCCTGAAACTGGAGGAACGCATCTACCACTTCTCTGCCGGGGCCAGCAACAAGAATATCCTGATGATGATCTGGATATTCGTACTGGCCGGAGCCTTTGCACAGAGCGCCAAGCAGATGGGCGCCATCGACGCAACGGTCAACCTGACCCTTCACGTCCTGCCGGACAACCTGCTGCTGGCAGGTATCTTTCTGGCTGCCTGCTTCATCTCCCTCTCCATCGGCACCAGCGTCGGCACCATCGTTGCCCTGACTCCGGTGGCGGTGGGGCTGGCTGAAAAGACCGGAGTCGACCTGGCCTATATGACGGCCATCGTCGTGGGAGGCTCCTTCTTCGGCGACAATCTGTCGTTCATTTCCGACACCACCATCGCCTCCACCCGTACGCAAGACTGCGTCATGACAGACAAGTTCCGCGTGAACTGCCTCATCGTGGTACCCGCAGCCATTGTGGTACTGGGAGTCTATGTCTTTCAAGGATTGAGCGTCAGTGCACCGCCACAGACCGAGACCATCGAATGGATCAAAGTACTGCCCTACCTCATCGTGTTGGGTACCGCCGTTGCAGGCATGAACGTCATGCTTGTGCTGATGCTGGGCATCGTGTCTACGGGACTCGTCGGTTTCCTCACCGGCATGTCGTTCTTCGACTGGTTCGGAGCCATGGGGTCGGGCATCACCGGCATGGGCGAGCTCATCATCATCACCCTGCTCGCCGGAGGCATGCTCGAACTGATACGCTACAACGGCGGCATCGACTTCATCATCACCCGACTCACCCGTCATGTACACGGCAAGCGGGGAGCCGAGCTGAGCATTGCCGCCCTGGTGAGCATCGCCAACCTCTGTACGGCCAACAACACCATCGCCATCATCACCACCGGCCCCATCGCCCGCGACATTGCCCGGCGTTTCCATCTGGACCGCCGCAAGACGGCCAGCATCCTCGACACCTTCTCGTGCCTGACGCAGGGCCTCATCCCCTACGGCGCACAGATGCTCATTGCTGCGGGGCTGGCTTCCATCTCGCCGCTGGACATCATCGGAAATCTGTATTACCCCTTCTGCATGGGGGCCTTTGCCCTGCTGGCCATCCTGCTGAGGTATCCGCGGAAGTATTCATAAGCAACGGCTGGCCAAATGTGGAGGTATTGCACACATTTTGTGGACTTTTGCTTGGCCGACCGGAAGAAAATGCTTACCTTTGCGCCCGCCATTACGAGCTAATGGCATAATTCAAATCAAATTAACTAATTAAACATTTATGGCAACAAAAATCAGATTGCAAAGAAATGGACGTAAGAGCTACGCTTTCTACTCCATCGTAATTGCTGACGTAAGAGCACCACGTGATGGTAGATTTATTGAAAAAATCGGTACTTACAACCCGAACACTAACCCTGCCACAGTAGATTTGAAGTTCGACCGCGCACTCGACTGGGTACTGAAAGGTGCACAGCCTACTGACACAGTACGCAACATCCTTTCCCGCGAAGGTGTCTACATGAAGAAGCACCTCTTGGGCGGTGTAGCCAAAGGCGCATTCGGCGAAGCAGAAGCAGAAGCCAAATTCGAAGCTTGGAAGAACAACAAGCAGAACGGTCTGGCTGCCCTGAAGGCAAAGCAGGAAGAAGCCAAGAAGGCTGAAGCCAAAGCACGCCTCGAAGCCGAAAAGAAGGTGAACGAAGAAAAAGCCAAAGCACTGGCTGAAAAGAAAGCCGCTGAAGAGGCTGCCAAAGCTGCAGAAGAAGCTGCCAAGGCCGCTGAACAAGCTGCAGAAGCTCCGGCTGCAGAAGCTGAAGCACCCGCTGCCGAATAAAGCACGCGGACAACTAAAGAACGCTTATTTCAAACAAACAACTCCATCCCTTCAAGCTTGCCGGCTTGAAGGGATTTTTATTTTCTATATTTCCCCCAACGCCGCGTTAGAGTGTCAAATTAGATAACCAACCGTCTACTCTTGGAGAGCAACCGCAATTCAAAGGCAGAAAAAGTGCCGCCAGGGAATGTTTCAAACATAGAGGCCTTATGTTTCAAACATTCCCCCCTTGGGTTTGAAACATGCTGGAGAGAGCCCCCCGACGGCTCTCTGAAAGAATCCGGAGTCGGGAGGGATAGTTTGGTTAGATTACTTGACAAATGCGACGGGCTTTACCGGGGAGCCTGCCAGAAGTACCGGTCGTCGTTGACGGAGAAGTTCCTCGGGTTCCGTTGCTTGCTGTCGCAGCCGGTGGGTTGCAGGAAGATGTAGTTGATGAGGTTCTCATAGTCGCTTTCCGTGTTGAACCCGTAGCGCGTCCAGCTTTCCAGGTAGAACAGGTTCTTGGCCATGTACTCGTACAGATAGTCTTCCGTCGTGGTCTTCTTTTCATTGTTCCAGTTGGCCTCTTCGTTCACCCGGACGGGCTGGCCGCTCCTGAGGCGTGCGCGCACTTCCTGCACGCTCAGCAGGTTGCCCTGTTCGTCGGTCACCCAGGCGTTGTTCGTGGGGTCTATCCAAAGCCACTTGCCGAGGGTGGACGAATAGACGGCGTTGATGACGTGGCAGTCGCTGATGTACGTCTTCGGCATGCAGGTGATGACGCGCGACGGGATGCCCATCGACAGGTAGCACTCGTTCAGCACCGTGGCCAGTCCGCGGCAGTTCAGGCCCCGGCTGCCGTCCTTGCAGGCCTCGGCAAAGTTGATGGAGTTGTTTCCACCTGTCGGATTGCCGTTCCCGCCGTCATGGCGTATCTTGTCGTGGATATAGGTCAGGATGCGTTTGATGGTGGCCAGTTCGTCGTCCGCCACGGCCACGCTGTCCAGCCGGAAATAGTCACGGACGCGCTTCATGTCGGGCTCGTCGGCCTGCGCATAGACAATCCGGGGCAGGCTGTCGGCCGGCTGCGTGCGGGTGTATTCTGGCGCATTTTGCAGGATATAGAGGTAATCGGTGGTCTCTTTCAGTCGCTGCAGGGCGGGCTGTAGTTCAGGTGCGTCCAGAATGCCTTTCAGGTCCTCATCATTGACTACCCTGTTGTAGCTGACTTCAATCTTTCCGCTGTCCAGTGCTTTGAGCAGGTTGCTGACGGCTTCTTGCTTTTTCCCCTGTATTGCCTGGACGCTGGCCATGTTATAGTAATAGGAGTATTTGACGTAAGCATAGCCTTCGGCCAGTTGCGACGCATGTGCGTCGTAGAGGTCCATAACCTTTTGGCAGAGGGCTTCGGCAGCCGGATAGTCCTTCCCGGTATATGCGTTGATAAACTGTGTGTTCAGTGAGTCAACGGAAGCCATGAATTTCCGTTCGGCATCGGTTTGTGCCGACAGACTTGCCGGGATGACCAGGGCCAACAGCAGATTCATCAGGATTGTTTTCAGTCTTTTCATTGTGTGTTCTGTTTAAAAAGTAGTTGTCAATAGGTTGTTCGGGCTGCAAATGTAGGGCTAATAATTCAATATCACTCTATTATTGTCGAATATTCTTTTCCAGCACTTTCTGAATGATTCCCTTCACTTCCTCTTTGCTTTTGATGGCAGCCGGATGAGCATGAAAAACATTATATTCATCAATCGCAGCCTCCATGGGTATCTCTGCGCCGGGTTGTGTTGCCTGGAAAAATATTGTCAGACGGCGCTTGATTTCAGGTTCAAACTCTTTGGTTACGAGTCCTTCAATACCCCATGCTGCCACATGGTCGTAGAGGGGTGCATAGTAGATAAGCCCATCGGCCACATCCTGCCAACACTTGTTCTTTACATTGGTCGTGGTACCTCCGACGAGACCGTTGTAAGCAGTTTCTCCGTAAGGTGTGTTTTTCAGATCAATAGCAAACGGACGGCATTCCAACAGTTCAAAGGCTGCATCCCAATGTCCTTCTCCGGTCATCGGGAAATTACTTCCGTCAAACAGGTTGTAATCAAACCAGTTCAGTACCAAGATTCTGACTCGTTCTTCTCCAAAGATTTTCTTCATCCACCAACCCTGTGTTCCATAAACAGCATTTCTCTTTTTGAGAATCATCGAATCGTGGATGGCATGTGGCTGACTGGTTATAACCAAAGCCTTGCGTTTACCGTTCAAGGGTGTCTGGCGGGCAAACATTTCCGAAATATGGGCAGCCATTAAACTGTCGCGAAAGTTCACTGTGCGAGATTCCCAGAATTTCTTGTAATCTTCTACAGTACGAATCTCATCCCATAAGAACTCGCAATCGGTCAGTCCGAGTTTGATTTTCCTTGAAGAAGTACGGTTTATTTCATATATACCTTTCAGGAATTTAACGCGGTTGTATTTTTCCCAAATTGGATAGAAGGTCTCCGACTTTCTATAATAGGCATACAGGCTGTCCATAAAGGTCGCTTCCGTCGGATAACTGCCTTGCAGCAGGCGGTTCACATCATCGTTCATGTTGGACGAGCCGACTTCGGTATAAACATATCCTATCTGTTCGGCAAAACGAGGATCGGCCAGGATGTCGTGAATAAGGTCGTATTGTACTGTGTCACGGTGGTCGCGCTCACCCAGCACTACTATATCCGATTTCTCAAACTGCTTGAATATGTATTCTTTGGGAGGCATTCCCTTTTCAGATGCACATGTACGCAATGCCTCAATAGAGGGTGTCTGTGCATTTAATGCAATGGCTGTGAAGGCACAAGAGATAAGTAATAATAGTTTTCTCATTCTGAATATATTCTGAAGGTTAATGTTTGATTTCATTCAATAGAGCGACCGATGCCTTACATACGGCTCTTCTGGCTGTCGCCAGCTCCTGTTCCCTTGTACTTGCTCTTGGCGGCATTGAATTTGTAGCGGATTGTAAGCCGAACCGTACAGTTGTTGGGCTCTTCTGTCATGTGCATGGTCTGCATATTGCTTACATACATCATAAAATCACGCTTATAGCTGTTGAATAGGTTTGTTGCATCCAGACGGATATTCAGCTTGTCATTGAGAAGACTCTTCTGCAATGCCATATCCATTCTCCATGCCGGTTTCAGGAATCGGCCGTTCTTCATGTTTCCCTTACTTGTGTACATGAAATCCGCATCCAGCATAAAGCCCAAAGGCAGACTCAGATTGTTGTTCCATATAATTGTACCCATGGGGTTATCCAGGCTGAGTTTGCCTTGCGGAGTCTGTATGTCGAACCATTGCTTGTTCAGCTGGAAGCGCCATTGCGGTTTCCAAATGCCGATTGTAGGAGAAAGTGTCACACCGGCAAAAATCTTGTCGTATGCTTCTGCATTGGCAAGCGACATCAGCATGACGGTAGGGTCATTCTCGTCATACAGGCTGGTTACATTGAGAATATCATTCTTCACACGGTTATATCCTACAGACAGTTGCAACCATCTGTAAGTCGCCCCTAAAGTAAGGTTGTGCGTAAACTTAGGGTCCAGCAATGGATTCCCGGTTTCATAAGTATATTTGTTTATTAGCAGCATGCTGCTTCTCAAATCCCAATAGGAAGGTCTGGCTATATCGGTACGGTAAGCCAGCTGGAGATTCACACGGTTGATAGGAAATGCGACAGAAAGCGTAGGACACAGATTACTGAAGTTCTTGCTTTGCTCATCCACACGGATATCCTTCTCAAAATAATCGGAAGCATTATACTCATATCTCAATCCCGCCAAAGCCTGTACACGACCAAACTTCCTGCTGTATTCCACAAAAGCTGCACCCATATTCTCACGAATCCGGCTGTCATCATCCGAAACGATACCTTCAGGATTCAGGTTGATATTCCTGCGGTTCGTGTAAGTATATTCACCACCCAAAGACAACTCACCGCCCCACATCGGTCGGGACAGAATCAGACGCGCAGCATAAAGTGTATTGTCTATGTCGTTGAAGATAGACACGTAACGGCTATTTTCGCTCCCGTCGGCCAGTGTTGTCTTTTCATCCAGATAGCTTGCCTTGTCGCTCTTATCCCAATATCCGTCCAGATTCAGATCTATGCTCCAGTCCTTGATTTTACCGTTGTAATAGGCATTTACCTGATGATATTCGGAACCGTTGTCTATGATGTTGGGGCTGTATGTCTTTTCGGACAAAGCTCCGTCACGGTATACGTCCGTATGGGTTTCCATCAGGGATTTTGAATAAGGAGTCTTGTGATAGTCGTAGCGTATTCCTAAAGCCGAATTCTCATTGAATGTATAGTTTACGGCTAACCGGGCGTTAAAGTTCCTGGAGGTCCAGTCGTTGAATGTAGTGGATTGCTGCTGCCAGTGTTCCTTTAGGTAAGTGTCCTGCACCAATTCTTTCCTGATCCATCCGTACATTCTTGAACCATACAGCATGCCAGACAAATCCCAGCCGTCCTTACGGTAATTGAAGTTCAGCTGTTCCAGTGCACTCCAGTCTCTGTTATACTGAAACATGGTACGGTTGTCAAAGCCGAATCCTTCGCCTTCCGCTTTCTTTGTGATGATGCGTATTACGGAAGTCACCTCCGCACCATATCTTGCTCCTGGATTGTTAACCACTTCCACCGATTTTATATTCTCAGCCGATAGCCTGTCCAATTCGGAGTTATCAAGCAGTTTCCGACCATTGACATAGATTTCAGGAGTTCCACGGCCGAATACATTGATCTCTCCATCCTTCGAAGTGACATTAGGTATTTTGTCAAGCATCTGTTCTGCTGTTCCGGCTTTTTCCAAAGCTGTTCCGGCCACTCCCGTTATCATGGCATCCCCTTTCATGCGCGTCACAGGCAGATTGCCTTTTACCACCACTTCTCCAAGCATCTGTGCGTCGGACACAAGCTGAACTATACCGATATTGGCCGGAGATACTGGCCTGTACACTGTCTTATATCCGATAGAGGATATTTTTACTATCTGCTTTTCTGAGGTAGCCTCTAAGGTGAAAGATCCGTCTTCGCCGCTGACGGTTCCAGTTACGAATGTCGAATCCAGCAGTGACAGCAGCACCACATTGGCGTATGGTAAAGGTTGGCTGTTTTCATCAATTAGTTTGCCGCTGATGGTTTGTGCTGAGATGCTGATAGGAATAAATGTACTGATAAATACTGATAAGAGTGTTTTCATTATATGGTAGTTTTTTAATGGATAGTTCATGTGTGATGTCATTTATTGTTTAACCGTAGGAGCAAAAAGAAAGGACACAGCCTAAACTTTTCACTTATCGACTTTAGTAGGTTCTGGTAAAACCTTGGGTCCACAATAAGGAAAAGCAGCCTGTGCCCTTATGCAGGGTACAAACTGACTTTTCAACTTATTATTTGGGACCAAGTTCAATTTACCAGATTTACTAAAGCCAAATAATACGTTTACAAGTTGCTTGTAATATGTCTTTTTTTTCTACTTCCTGTTTCTTATTATCTCTTTTTCGTTAGAATTTGCACGCAAAGTAATCGATAAAAAACGATGTATGCAAGTTTATGGAAAATCTTGTTGCTGTAATATGCTTATTCCATCTTTCGTTAGTTTGTTTATTCTTCAACAATCCACCCCTCTATCCCCCGGATTTCGTTGCTGAAGTTGACACCGATCTTATAGAGGGTCCTTCCGTCGGAGGCAAAGGGGGCGGCGTAGCCTTTCTCGTTGATTTGGCGGATGGCTTCTTCGGCAGTGCCGTCCAGCTTGAACTCCATGACGTAGATGTAGCGGTCGGTCTTCACCACCATGTCTATGCGGCCGTTGGAGGTGCGGTATTCCGCCCGGGTGTAGAATCCCAGCAGCTTGAAGACAATGAAGAGCACGTTCTGGTAGTGCCGTTCCAAGTCGCGCGCCAGCTCGTAGGGCGTGTCGGCAAAGAAGCTCTGGAGGCGGCGCATGAAGGCGTCGGTGTTGCCGCTTTCCACTTCATGGACAAAGTGGACAATCTCGAAAGCCGAATCGGACTTCGATGTGTTGGAGTAGAAGGGTAGCAGGAAACGGATAAAGCCTTCTTCCACTTCCAGGTTGGGGAAACCTAATGTATAGGTCCTGAAACGGCTGTCGAATCCCTTGATGGTGAGGTAGCCGCTCTGGTAGAGGATGGGGACGGGGTTGGTCTCCATCGTGTCGATGCCGCCCAGCGAGTCGGCGGTGGCCATCTCCTCGGTCAGGCGGTGCAGGTCGTACTTGCTGCGCTGGAGCAGCTCCACGAGGAAGGTGGGCGTGCCTGTCTCGAACCAGTAGCTGCCGAACTTCATTTCGGCCAGCGTGTTGAGCAGGCTGAACGGGTTGTAAATGTCTTCCGTATTTTCGGCAAAGTGGTAGCCGTCGTACCATTCTTTCAGTGTCTGTCTGGCTTCGGTTTCGTTCATTCCGTTGGCCTCGGCCAGAAGCCTGATGTCTTCCTCCAGATTGCGGTAGAGTTCGTTCTCTGTAATGCCGCAGATGTTGGCAAAACGGTTGGACAGAGAAATGTCCATCAGGTTGTTCAGGTCGCTGAACACGCTGACTTTGCTGAACTTCGTCACACCCGTCAGCAGGGCGAAGCGCAGGTACTTGTCGCAGCTTTTCAGTACGCCGTAGAAGGCTTTCAGCGTGTTTCGGTAGTCGGTGAGCAGCGGTTCGTTGCCGATGGCCTGGAGCATGGGCTTGTCGTATTCGTCCACCAGTACCACCACTTTCTGCCCCGCTTTTTCTGCCGCGCGGCGGATGATGCCGTTGAAGCGGCGGGCCACTCCGATTTCGCTCTCCGAGGCGCCGTAGAGGCTTTCCCAATAGTTCAGGTTCTCTTCCAGAACATTGTTCAGTGCCTCGGGCGTATCATATTTCTGTGTGTTCAGGTCGAGGTGCAGTACGGGGTGCGTCGTCCAGTCCTTTTCCAGTCCTTCCATAGCCAGTCCCTTGAAGAGTTCCTTCTTTCCCAGGAAGTAGGCTTCCAGCGTAGAGATGAGCAGGCTCTTGCCGAAGCGGCGCGGACGGCTCAGGAAATAATATTTGCCAGTCTTTACCAGTTGATAGATCAAGGCGGTCTTGTCAACATAGCAATAGCCTCCCCGTCGTATCTCTTCAAAACTCTGTATGCCTACCGGATAAATCTTGCTCATGGTTTCTCTGTGATAAGTTATTGTTTTTACAAAAGTACCAATTTCATAGGAATTTTTCCAATAAAGAGTTCTTGAAATCCTTTTCTCTATATCGGTGGAAATAATAGTCCGTCAGGAAACATGCATTGTTGTGCAGCAGAGCTTTTCCATGCTGCTGACCATGCAGACTGTTGATACAGGCGTCAGGCAATAGCCCTTTGTCCTGCAACAGACAACTCAATTCGTAGGGGATGACGTCCGGGTTGACAAAGAAAAGGAAGGCTTGTGCTTCGGCTTCCTCCCGGTTGTAAGCCGGATTGTCTGGCGAGCAGATGCATTCTGTCAGTTCCAACTGTATATGAAGTCCTGTTTGCGGAGTGGCCATCAGAAGAGCACCGGATTTTCCGATTTCCGGGAAGGTCATTCCTGTTCTTATCTGATATCCCATTTTCTCTCTGAAGAAAGTTTCGAGTTCTTTCTTGTTGCGACAATAAACGAATGGCTTGCCGCCGCTGGCCTGCACAAAGTGTTCGAAGGCTTTCCGGTTGTGGATGGGATTCATCTTATGGTCTTGCTCTTGCAGTATGTCGTCCCATTGTGGAGTTTTGTCGTTGACAAGCATGGCACCGTTCTGCCACCAGGTTTCTCCGTATCGGACAAGCATACAGCTGACGATGGATTGTTCGGGTTTCAAGTCGCGTGTCTGGTTGAGGTTAAGCGACTCTTTGTCGACGGCAAATGTCTTTATCTCGCCACACAAACTTTGGAGGTAGATGCAGGAATTGTCTTCTTCTATATAAAGGTAATGATTGTCTGCAAGGCTTTCAACCGTTTCCCACGGACCGGCTTTGCTGCCATTCCGCTTCCAGATGCGTGCCAACCATTCGGATGAAGTCAGTGAGAGCAGGTTCTTCCGGCTTCTGAACGGCAGGGCCACCTGTTGGGCGTAGCACAAAATGTCCAGCTGTTCAATGTCATCGATGGCATTGCTTGCTTGGACTTCTTCAATCGCGTCATAGAGTTGCTCCTGATTACCTGCCGTGAAGTAACATTGGTAGTGAAACCATTCCAATCTTTTTCTGTAGGTCAGAAAGTCTTTGGGACCAAGCTCCGGCGCATGGAAATATGTCTGCATCCGTTTGTTTTCGGGAGCAGTCTCATATTCTTTGGACAGCAGGGCGTAGATTTGTTCGGCAGCCATTCGGATACCCGGATTTTCAGGATTGATGATACGATCGCCTTCATATTGCCGTTGCAGGATGTGCCACAATATGAATCGGACATCCTCCATGTTGATTTCATCGGATATGTAGTCTGTTCCTATGGGGTAGAAAGGGAGACGTGCGCCGTAACGCTTTTGGCATTCTTCGGTAAACGTTTCCCAAATATGGGTTTGCGAAATGATGTCCTCGAACCAGGCTGACAGGATGAGAGACATGTTGGCGTAGCCGTCTTCATCTTCGTTTACTCCTATGGTATGCAATATCCGATTAATCTGATTGGCAATGCCGGTATAATATTGGTCAACATCATCAGTCTGCTTATACGGGTGGTAGTTCAACCAGTGCTTGGGATATAATTTCTGAATTTTCATATTGTGGATTTTCTGTGTAATTAGTTTATTCTTCAACAATCCACCCCTCTATCCCCCGGATTGCGTTGCTGAAGTTGACACCTATCTTATAGAGGGTTCTGCCGTCGGAGGCAAAGGGGGCGGCGTAGCCTTTCTCGTTGATTTGGCGGATGGCTTCTTCGGCAGTGCCGTCCAGCTTGAACTCCATGACGTAGATGTAGCGGTCGGTCTTCACCACCATGTCTATGCGGCCGTTGGAGGTGCGGTATTCCGCCCGGGTGTAGAATCCCAGCAGCTTGAAGACAATGAAGAGCACGTTCTGGTAGTGCCGTTCCAAGTCGCGCGCCAGCTCGTAGGGCGTGTCGGCAAAGAAGCTCTGGAGGCGGCGCATGAAGGCGTCGGTGTTGCCGCTTTCCACTTCATGGACAAAGTGGACAATCTCGAAAGCCGAATCGGACTTCGATGTGTTGGAGTAGAAGGGTAGCAGGAAACGGATAAAGCCTTCTTCCACTTCCAGGTTGGGGAAACCTAATGTATAGGTCCTGAAACGGCTGTCGAATCCCTTGATGGTGAGGTAGCCGCTCTGGTAGAGGATGGGGACGGGGTTGGTCTCCATCGTGTCGATGCCGCCCAGCGAGTCGGCGGTGGCCATCTCCTCGGTCAGGCGGTGCAGGTCGTACTTGCTGCGCTGGAGCAGCTCCACGAGGAAGGTGGGCGTGCCTGTCTCGAACCAGTAGCTGCCGAACTTCATTTCGGCCAGCGTGTTGAGCAGGCTGAACGGGTTGTAAATGTCTTCCGTATTTTCGGCAAAGTGGTAGCCGTCGTACCATTCTTTCAGTGTCTGTCTGGCTTCGGTTTCGTTCATTCCGTTGGCCTCGGCCAGAAGCCTGATGTCTTCCTCCAGATTGCGGTAGAGTTCGTTCTCTGTAATGCCGCAGATGTTGGCAAAACGGTTGGACAGAGAAATGTCCATCAGGTTGTTCAGGTCGCTGAACACGCTGACTTTGCTGAACTTCGTCACACCCGTCAGCAGGGCGAAGCGCAGGTACTTGTCGCAGCTTTTCAGTACGCCGTAGAAGGCTTTCAGCGTGTTTCGGTAGTCGGTGAGCAGCGGTTCGTTGCCGATGGCCTGGAGCATGGGCTTGTCGTATTCGTCCACCAGTACCACCACTTTCTGCCCCGCTTTTTCTGCCGCGCGGCGGATGATGCCGTTGAAGCGGCGGGCCACTCCGATTTCGCTCTCCGAGGCGCCGTAGAGGCTTTCCCAATAGTTCAGGTTCTCTTCCAGAACATTGTTCAGTGCCTCGGGCGTATCATATTTCTGTGTGTTCAGGTCGAGGTGCAGTACGGGGTGCGTCGTCCAGTCCTTTTCCAGTCCTTCCATAGCCAGTCCCTTGAAGAGTTCCTTCTTTCCCAGGAAGTAGGCTTCCAGCGTAGAGATGAGCAGGCTCTTGCCGAAGCGGCGCGGACGGCTCAGGAAATAATATTGGCCGGATTTAATCAAACTGTAAATGAGCGAGGTCTTGTCGATGTAACAATAACCGCCTTCACGTATTTTCTCAAAACTCTGTATGCCTACCGGATAAATCTTGCTCATGACTTCTCTGTGATAAATGGTCGTTTTTGCAAAAATAATGAAAGGTGAGAGCAGAGACAAACGAAAAGCAAAGTTTTTCAGTTTGACTCTGCCGAGCCGCATCCTGTTTTATCCAAAAACAATAAAAGGAAGGAACAACGCGACGTGTTTGTAGAGGCTTTTTGTTGGCAGACAGCCGATGGCGGCCTTTTTCTTGAAACGGTTTGCACGGACAGAGCGGATTAATCCTTATTTTTGCCGACAGAAGCCCCGCCCGATGAACGAACGGGGCGTGATGGTTGTTATGGAAACATTATGATACTCTATTTTTCAGCAACAGGAAACAGCCGCTATGTGGCGGCCTTGCTGGCCCGGGAGTTGGACGGCCAGCCGGTGATGGATATGGGCCCGTACCTGAGGCCGGGAGCGGAACGGCTGACGGTGAAGCTGGCCGGGGGCGAACCGCTGGTCTTCGTCTTCCCCGTGCATTCGTGGGGATTGCCGAAATATCTGGCGGACTTGCTGGCGTCGATGGACGTGCAGGGGTATGTGCCCGGACAAAACTACGTCGGCCTGCTGGCAACCTGCGGCGACGATGCGGGCCGCACCTATCGCTTGTGGAGCCGGGCCGTGGCACGGACCGGTCTGCAGGCCGATGCCGGCTTCACGGTATTCATGCCCAACACGTATGTCCTCTTCCCCGGCTTCGATGTGGACCGCGCCGAGGTGCGCGACCGCAAGCTGGCTGCCGCTCCGGCCGCCGTCCGGCAGGTGGCGGAGCAAATCAGGGCAGGGGTGCGGGGCGACTTTACCTGGCAGGGCAGTGTGCCGGGGCTGAAGACCGGCGTGGTCTATCCGCTCTTCGTCCGCTTCATGACGTCGGACAAGGCGTTCCGTGCCGACGCGGATGCCTGCATCGGTTGCGGGCGTTGCGTGGAGGCCTGTCCCGTGGGCAACATCACGCTGACGGCTGTGCATCCCCAGCGTGAGGGCAAGCACATGCCCGTCTGGCACGGCCGGTGTCTCAACTGCCTGGCCTGCTACCACTACTGCCCCACGCATGCCATCGCTTATGGCTCGAAAACCCGGGGCAAGGGCAGCTATACCTGTCCCCGTAAATAAGGGCATGCGGACTTTGTTCGTTCTGCCTTCCTGACACGGTGCTTCGTGACCCTCTGACACAGTGCTTCGTCAGGGTGTCAGGAAGTGCTTCGTGAGGGGGTGACGAAGCACTGCGTCACACCCTCATGCCGTGCTTCGTGGGAGGGCGGTGAGGCTTAGTCTTCCAGACAGACGCCGACCCCCTTCAGCGACTTGAGCGTGACGGCGGGGTCTTGGGAGAGGTATTTGCGGAGTTTGGTGATGAAGACGTCCAAGCTGCGCGAGGAGTAGAAGTCGGCCGTTTCCCATACGGCGGTCAGGAGGTCGTCGCGTCGGACCACCTGTCCCTTCCGGCGGCAGAGCATTTCGAGTATTTGCGCTTCTTTGGGCGTCAGTGCCTGGCGATCCGTGCCGTGGCAGAGCTGGTGCTGCGAGGGCAGGAAGCGGTAGCTGCCGATGGCATATCCTTCTTCCGCGGTAGCTTCTTCGGCTTGCGGGGCGGGCGTACTCTGTTTGATTTTCAGCACGGCCTGGATGTGGGCATCCAGCTCTTCGGGCAGGAAAGGCTTCTTGATGTAGAAGTCTGCACCCGACTGGTAGCCGTTGATGACGTCGCGCGCCGTCGTCAGTCCCGTGATGAAGATGATGGCCAGCCGGGGATGGCGCCGGCGGATGTGCTGCACCATGGTCATGCCGTCCATGACCGGCATCTCTACGTCGGACACAATCACGTCGAACTCCTTTTGCTCCAGCAGTTCCAGCCCCTCCCGGCCGTTGGGGGCGGTGGTCACTTCGTAACCGCCTATCATCTGCTCCAGGCTGCTCTTCAGGATGAAGCACAGGTTCTTGTCGTCTTCTACCAGCAATACTCGTATCATAGTTTCTCGTTTGGAACGGGCAGCGTCAGCGTGAATTCGCTGAACTTGCCCTCTATACTGTTTACCGAAACGCTTCCGCCCATGGCCGTGATGACTTTGTGGACAAAGTTCAGACCCAGGCCGAAGCCGGACACCTTCTTCTCCTTCTTGTATTCCAGTCCGCCGCGGTCGAACTTTTCGAAGATGTGCTTCTGCTGTTTCAGCGGGATGCCCCAGCCGTTGTCCCACACCCGGATGAGGACGTGGCGGTTCTGCTCTTCGGCAGAGAGGCGGATGGTGACACGTTCGTCGGAATACTTCAGCGAATTGTCTATCAGGTTGCCGAGGGCTTCCTTCAGGTATTCGGCATCGGCCGTCACCAGGAGGGAGTCGGGGCAATGGGTTTCAAGGGTTACCTCCTTGTCGGCCTTGACGCGGTACTTCTGTGTCAGCTCGTCGAACAGGGCGGGGAGGCTGACCGGTTCCTGCGCCAGCTTCAGGCGCGACTGCTCCAGCTTGGCGATGGTCAGAATCTTTTCGGACAGGCCGAGCAGGTGGGCGCTCTCTTCGTGCAGGATGGCGAAGTACTGCTTCTTCAGTTCGGGGTTCCGGTCCAGCAGGCCGCTTTCCAGTGTATGCCCGGTCATGGAGATGGTGGTGATAGGCGTCTTCATGTCGTGGATCATGGCGTAGGTGAAGTCCTGCCGCAGGCGGGCTATCCGGTTCTGGCGGATGATGATGCGTACCTGATAGACGATGCATCCGGCCACAAAGACCAGTAGCAGGGCGGTGGCCACGAGCAGGACGCCCATCTGCCGGAAGGCAATCCAGTAAGGGTTCAGGATGGTGGCCCGCACGGCTTGCGTATGTTCCCTGTTCAGATAGACTGGATTGGTCCGGAGTGTCTTGAACGGATGGTGCCAGGCAGAAGCCTCCTCTTCCTGAAGGGGAACGCCCAGGGAGTCGACTAGCTGGCATTTCACCTGGGCCTGATACCCTTCTTGCGCCAGACGGGCTGCAAAGATGGAGTCGGCCAGCGGCAGGGAGATGGACGAGTGATAGACCGAATCGGCGTAATCGTTGGTAAGTACCGTCAGATACTCGAACAGCGTTTGGTCGATTTCCTGTTGGTAGTCGAAATTCGTAGAGAAGCTGAGGGTGATGTCTTCGCCTTGGGTGTCGCTTAGCCGGTCGAGACGCGTCTTGGCCTCGTCCACAACGGTTTGCGGGAACAGACGGTTACCGACTTGCAGCAGTTCTGCCTCTATCAGCCGGTAGGTGTGGGCCAGCCACGAGCCTTGGATGGCCACGATGACAATCAGACTCAGAAAGGTGACTATTTTGATGTATTTGCCGGGCATAAGTGTCTCGATTTGTCGGCAAAGATATAACAATCTCTTAACAATCGGGCGTTTTCTAACAATAATATAAGGAAAGCATAACGGGACCATAACCTGCTTTCTGCCATAAAGGCCGTTACTTTGCGGCATGAAAACAAAAAGAATGAATGCTTTATGAAACAGATTGTAATTCTGACAGTAAGTTTGATGGTGGCAGCCACCCGACTGGCGGCGCAGGAGGTAAAAGGACGTGTGGCGGATAAGGACCGGCAGCCGATAGAGGGTGCGACGGTGGTCATGCAGACGCCGGACTCCGCGTTTGTCGACGGTGTGACCACTGATTCATTGGGATACTTTGTGTTCCATCGGACGTTGGAGCAGTATCGCCTGATTTTCCAACACCTGCTCTACAAGAGTGTGGTGAAGGACTATGACGCGGCAGGTGATATGGGTGTGGTGACGATGGACGAACAGGATGCCTATGCCTTGAGCGAAGTGGTGGTCAGTGCTGAACGTCCCTTGGTGAAGGCAGAGAACGGCGCCCTGACCTACGATGTGGAAGCCCTGGCCGAAAAGACGACGGCAAGCAACGCTTACGAAGTCTTGACCCGCCTGCCCGGAGTCTTGGAGCAGGGCGGAAGTCTGAGTCTGATTGGAGCAGGAAGTGTGACGGTGATACTGAACGGGCGCCCGTCGTCCATGTCGGGCGAACAACTGGCCAATCTGCTGAAGAGTACACCTGTGAGCAACGTGGAGAAGGCGGAAGTGATGTACAGCGCACCGGCCAAGTATCGTGTACGAGGGGCAGTCATCAATCTGGTGCTGAAGAATCGGAAGTCCGAGGAACCTTTCCTGCGTGGAGAAGTTGGAGCCGACTTTACTCAAGCCCGCTATGCACAGGGCAACGGTCGCATGAGTCTTTCTTTCGGAAAGCGGAAGGTGACGGCGGATGTGCTCTATGCGGCCGACTATACCAGACGGCGGACGGGGTACGATTTCATCTCCCACCATACGCTGGGCGGCGTGGTACACGAGGTGGAGCAATACAACACCGGCTTGAGGAGAAATCTGACCCATAACATCCGTACCTCTTTGGATTATCAAATAACGGAAAACGATCATCTGAATATGGCCTATACGGCCGCCGTCACTCCCAACATCAAGACGGTTGAAAACTCAACAGGTTCCTTGTCGGAGTCGTCCAACGTCCGCAAGGGAGACGAACAGATGCACAACTTCAACCTCGACTATACGGCACGTTGGGGGATGAATGTCGGGCTGGATTATACCTGTTATTCCTATCCGAGCGTACAGGAGTTCAGCAATCGGGCAGGTCGTGTCGGGCAGGAGTTTTTGGCCGACAGCCGCCAGCGCATCAACCGCTGGAATGTTTATGCAGGCCAGACGCACGTCCTGCCCCAGGATTGGAGCCTGAACTACGGTATCAACTTTTCTTTTGCCAACGAGAAAAGTTCCCAGTTCTATCACTCTCAGGAAGGAGAAGACATGTCATCACTGAACTCGGATACGGAACTGGACGAACGGACTTACAACTTCTATGCCGGACTGGAGAAAGCCTTTGGCGAGCGTCTGTCGTTCTCTCTGTCCGTAGCCGGGGAATATTACCGCCTGGCCGGTTACGACCGGTGGGCTGCCTATCCCTCCCTGCAGTTGAACTATGTGCCTTCGGCTTCGCACATCTTCCAATTCTCTTTTTCATCAGACAAGGCTTATCCCAACTATTGGAGCATGCAGGACGCCACGAGTTACCTCAACGGCTATGCCAAAGTCGTGGGCAATCCCGCCCTGCGCCCTTCGACGGACTATACCGCCGACCTGACCTATATACTAAAAAGCAAATACATCTTCAGCCTGTACTATACTCATGTGAAAGACTTGTTCGCCCAGTTGGCCTACCAAAGCCCCGACGAACTGACGATGATTTATCAGACGGTGAATTACGATTACGAACAGAACTTTGGCCTTTCGGTGATACTGCCCTTCACGGTCGGCAGCTTTTGGAACTCCCGCCTCACGTTGGACGGTTCCTATTTCAGGGACGTCTGTCGGGACTATCATGCCATCGGTTTCGATAACTGCGTTTGGAGAGGAATCGCGATGTTGAACAATACCTTCCGCCTGTCATCCAAGCCGGCCATCAGTCTGGAGTTGAACGGCCTGTACGTCAGCCCTTCCGTTCAGGGGAATTATGATTTGTCCTCCATCTGGAAAGTCGATGCCGGACTGAAATGGACTTCTGCCGACAAGAAAGCCGAAGTCCGGCTGGCGGGCAACGACCTGTTCAACAGCGCGACGCCCGATGCCCGTGTGGACGACAGAGGGCAGCGGTTCGAGATAAACCAGCACGCCGACAGCCGTTCCTTCTCCCTGTCGTTTACCTATAAATTCGGTGGCTACAAGGCAAAGGAACATAAAGATGTGGACACGTCGCGGTTTGGTTATTGAGCCGGTCGGGAGTAACCGTTTCTTTGCCCAGCTTAAAGCAGTCGTTTAAGCAGGGAAAAGCATTGCTTTAAGCTGGGTAAACGATTGCTTTCTCCAGCTTAAACGGTTGCTTTGCCCAGCTTAAAGAAAGGGATTGATCCTTGATCCGTTGTAGATTGACTTTTCCTGATTTAGCTAGACAGTTTTTTGTTTTATAAACTGAAGCAGTAGACACTCCACAGAATGGCCTCCTAAGAAGGTAGACGCTTTGCGAAAAAGCTCCCTAAAAGGGTAGACATAATGTAAAAGGTCATACATTCCCAAGCCGTTTCAGATGCCTTGTACTGGGCGAACTGAACGCCCTACGTAGGCTTCTTTAGTATAGGGTTTAGAAATGCTGGAGGAGCCGGACAGTGGAATGCCCAAGCAGTACGGACCGCTGGAAAAAATTCCTGTGTTTGCCGTCCCTGACCAATAGTAACCTTCAGATCCCTGGTGTATTATTTCTTCTCCGTAGCGGGAGCCTGCATATGGCAGGAAGATGTCGTTGCCATTCGATCCGATGACCCTCATGCCATCGATACCTTTGTAGGTGATGCTTCTCCAAGTACACTTGTTCAGCAGTTCCAGTTGTTCGTCGTAGGTGGGCAACCTCCAGTTTCCTTCTGTGTGCTGGTAAGCGATGTCCCATTCCGTACCACTGATGTTTTCACGCAGTGCTGCTCCAAACCAGTTTTCGTCTGTAAGGTAATAGCCGTAGTAGCAGTATATTCTTTTCTGCTCTTCGCCAGTATAGTCACTCGGGTCTTCTGTGTGCTTGCCTGTCGGATCGCCCCAGCCTACGAGGTCGCCATACTCATAAGGATAATTTGCGCCCCAGTTGCAGGAAGCCCATTGGACGCTAAGCCCTAAGTCTACGAGGTCGCCTGCAGTTGTTTCTAGACGGAAATCTACTACATTGTCGCTGTAGAGTTCCGGGTTGCTGTTATTGCCCCATAGGTAGAGCCGATAGTAGTATTCTATGCCCCATTCTATATCTTCCAGAGGCATGTTAATATAAAATTGGGTTCCTTTTTTGAATGTTTCGTTGTTGAGCGAGATTGTCACCGGATAGCCGTATATACAGTCTTCTTCCGTGGGGTTAGGCGTCCTGCTGAGGATGATGCGCAGGTCTGAGTAGTATTTAGCAGCCTCTTGGGCGTTCACCAGCTGGAAGTGCAGTCGCAGTATGTCAGCATTGTATTGTACTGGGTAAATAGGATTGAACTGGTAGTTGTTTTGCTGAATGGAGATAATGCGGCTCAGTGAGCGCAGGTTGCCACAAGCATCTACCACTCGCACCCTGACGCGTATCCGGTTGGTGCCTTGCTTCAGCTCCACTTCCTGTGTCAGCTTTTTGCCACTGACGCTGACGTCTGTATATTGTTCGCCACCTATCACTGTCACACTTCCGTCCTTCAGAATCTGTATGTTCTCTACGGTTGCAGTAATATTCACTTTTCCATCAACAGATATTTCGCCGTGAGTCACATTCAGCACAGGTCTACTGCTGCATGTAGGCACAGCCATATCGGCCATCTCCAGCAGAACCGCCCGCTTCATCTTCAGATTGGTGGCAGTGCGGAGGTCAAGGATGTCGTCCTGCCCGTTGCGTACAGATACCTCCAATTGCGGATAGGTGCCAGTGGGCAGCGGTACATAACAAACAACGTCTTCTCCTGTCACCGGGATACGTATTTCGCCAGCTTCGCCCTCATCTACGGTCAGCTTATAGTTGTTGTTCAAGGTAATGCGTGTTTTGCCTGCAATGGGGAGAGTTTGGTCAGCTTCCGTATTGAGTACAATCCACCGGGCATCTTCGGGCAGGGATTTGACGGTGAACTTCAGCAGTCCGCAGAGGTGTTTGAACAGAAAACTACCGTCTTCGTTCCGGCTTCCCAGCATGGGACCGTTGCTACTGCCGTCGGCTGTTCGTTCGGCAGGAAGTATGGTCTGCAGTTCGTTGTCTATCAGTGTGGCACTTTTGTGATAGGGATAGTACACGGTTACAGGTTCCTCGCCGGCAGCCAGATGACCGACGAAGATACTTGCGCCATTGTCGTCGGAGTGCGAATAGATAAATGGAACGTTCTTCGCTTCGTTGCTACCGAATACGCCGATGGTGTCTCCTATGTTCCAAGTCACCTTACCGGTGTTGTCTACTGAGGTTCGTGTCGACTGGTCTTGTTCAATGTATACGGTCAGTTGAGTTTCATCCGTTGAACCGGTTTCACTCCATTCGTCTTCTTGGCTACATGCAGCCAATCCCGCCAGGCATCCCAGCAAAATTGTATAAATCCATTGTCTCATTGTCGGTGTGTATTTGGTTGATAGACTTTATAGCGTGTCCCAGTATCCCTGTTCCATATCATACGATTCGTTTTCTCCTCCTTTTACACTTGCAGAGAAGCCTTGTTCCACTAGCACCTCCATACACTCTACGCGGGGCGCTTCATATTCCGCGTTGCGTTTCTCGTTTGTTGTCATTCTTATTGTTGTTATTAGGTTTATATACGTGATTTAAGCCTACTAAAATACATCGGAAAGCATTTTTCTAAAAAGTTTCCGTATCTGCCGGATGGTGTCTTTCTTTGAAGTGATCAAACTAAAAAATGTATCAAACAGATTTGACGGAAACCGAGTGCAATATATAAAAAAAGTGTTTAACCTACAAGCAAGGAGAGCGAAAATATAAATGAAAATGTAAAATCTTCCATTTAAATAGATTCGATAAACCTCGTTTTTTGTCAGAAAACCGCTGCCTACAGCGGTAGGCCTAAAACAAAAAAGCATCGACAATCATCAGA
>ENA-OOVG01000005-OOVG01000005.1-human-gut-metagenome-genome-assembly--contig:-NODE-5-length-66148-cov-5.748808_pt1 | contig 66148 bp, 62 predicted proteins | sample MGYA00241555_ERZ501292 | MGnify/ENA primary metagenome ERZ501292 (study PRJEB25962, sample SAMEA2042362) | human gut metagenome | biome: human gut; feature: human-associated habitat; material: faeces... | reverse complement strand
AGGAATGCCGCATGAGGGACGAGGCGCAGGTGGAGATGTCGTTCACATAATCAACTATGAAGATGCACAAACCGATTATAAACCTATAAAAACAAAAGGACTATGGCACTTGAAATAAAAGGACTCAAGAGGGTTTTCAAACTGAAGAAGAACGGCGAGACGCTGAGACTGGACGACCCAAACCCGGAGATGGCCGTCAACGACGTGATGGACTTCTACTCGATGACTTACCCGGAACTGACAACCGCCACACCTCACGGTCCCGTGATGGAGGACGACTGCGCCGTGTACGAGTTCAAGACAACCATCGGCACGAAAGGATGAGAGTATGAAAGCGGACATTCAAAACAAAAGGAAAGAAGCATGCAGGCTGTTGCAGGATTACGAAACGGAGCGGCTGGCGCGCCTCATAATAGTGGACGTCATGTCGGCAACGGACATAAGCCGGGGAACAATAAGACGGAGAAGAAGACTTCCACCGCAAGGAAGCGTAACGGTTTTCTGACGGGGAGGCTCCTCCCCGTCGCTTCCGGCCTTTGTGTCGAGACAGGCGGAGTGAAGACCGATGTCGCGACAATGGCGAACCTCGACTACCTGTACCGCTCGGCCGCGAACTACGCCCGGCTGCTCGGTATAAGATTGAAGTTCAACTGCAAGAAATACGCAAGGCACCCGAAGCTCGGTATGGCGGAGCTGTACCGGGCTTTTGACGCCATTGTGCCCGAGAACGTAAACATCGAGCTTGACGGCGGCCGGCTCGTTTTCTGCCTGTACCGTTTCAACAAATGGCCCGACTACGAGGTGCTGTGGCTTCCGTTGGACTTTACCAACAGCCTTTCAAAAGAAGTGAGGCGCGTCACGCTTGAGTTCATAAGGCGTTTCGTGAGGCACCACGGTATGTGGAACATCACCGACTCATACCATTTCAGTATGGCCGAAGACTGGCTTACGTATGAGGAAGATGAAGCGGACGACGGAAAAGGCAAGGACAGGGCTGAGCGTCGGCATACACAGCGCCTGTTGGAGTCGTACAACAGCGGCAGGATTTCAAGGCTTTTCAAAAGGATGGATGGCAGGGCCTTCTGCAGGGACCTTGAAAAAGCGTTGGACTCATGCAATCCTGAAAGCGAAGCCGAACGGACATTGCTCGGCATAATCAAGGATGGCTTTATGTTAATAGGCAAGGGAAAGCCAAGTATAATGGACTACGAATACGACTGGGCGAAGGAGGATGATCCGGACATAATGCCTGTCGGGCTTGAATGCCAAATCCTTCTTGCGTATTCGCTTGACGACGCGGTGGCGGAGGAAGTGATGCAGGCTTTCTCCGCCGACGTGCACGAGGGCTACAACCTCACGCCTGTGACAAGGCTGTTTATTACGCCCGAGACGGACAAGGTGTTCAAGGAGGACGACTTTCCCGAGCGCTTCACCAAATGGTTTTACAACTTTGTCGGCCATGCAAGGGATAATTTTTAACTTCAATAAACTGATAATATGAACGAACTAACAAAGAAAACGCATGAGATTTTCAAGCCGAAGGCCGCCATGATCGCCTACGTATGCGGTGAGGAATACAATAAGAATTACTATCTCGAACTGCGCCCTATCAACGAAAACGGCAGGATGGGAGCGGCTGTGCCGGTGTCGTATGACTTCATGAACGCGCTGGTTGAAAACTATTCGGCAGACGCCTGCGGTACGCCGCACGGCTTGGTGCCTGAAAATATGCTCCTATGCGACACGAGGCGCGGGCATGACAGGTATGTGTGGTGGAACGCCCCACGCCGCCGCAGGATGTTCTTCAAAAACTCGTTGAACATCACAGACGGAGAGTTCGGTGTGCCTGGAGTAGTCTATGACGCAAAGTCCGACAGCCTGTCCGTTTACGCTTTCAAGGGTACACGGCCCGACATGGACGACACACTTTACCGTGCGCCGTTCTTTAACGTGACAGTTGCAAGCGTATGCCTTGGAAACGCACCGCTCAACCTTCCGTCAGACCCGTCATTCACAGACCTTGTCGGGTGCTGGGAGCGGCGCTTCTGGATGAGCGAGTTCTCGCATCTCGGCGGTGGCTGCAACCCGACAAAAAACAACCTTGTCATAGTGACGGAGAACGCGAGAAATAAATCTTTCGATAATGAAGAACTGATACCACTTAACATGAAACTTAAAGACCTTTTGAAATGAAACGGATACATTATACGGACAGCTACCTCCTTTCACCTTATCATCCTGTAAGCGTGTTCGTAATCGGCGCCGGCGGAACAGGGTCGCAAGTTGTCACCAACCTTGCACGCATGGATGTGGCGTTGCGTTCGCTCGGACATCCGGGACTGCACGTCACCGTTTTTGACGGCGACACCGTGTCGGAGGCTAATATAGGGCGGCAACTGTTCAGTCCGTCCGAGGTCGGCCTCAACAAGGCCGTGGCTCTCGTGACGCGCATTAACCGCTTTTTCGGCACGGAATGGATGGCGGAGGCACGCAGTTATCCTTGCCGCACGGACGAGACGATGACAGCCAACATAACTATTACCTGCACAGACAATGTGCGCTCACGTCTCGACCTGTGGCGCTTCCTGAAAAAACACCGCGATGTAAGAAATAACGACCATAAGACACCGCTGTACTGGATGGACTTCGGCAACGCGCAGTTTACAGGGCAGGTGATAATCGGGACGGTGCGCAACAAGATGCGCCAGCCGTCGTCAAGGGAGTTCATAACAGTACCGAAGCTGAACGTCATAACGGAAGAGGTAAGCTATTCGACCATAAACGAGAAAGACTCCGGACCGAGCTGCTCGCTCGCCGAGGCGTTGGAGCGGCAGGACCTGTTCGTCAATTCCATGCTGGCGCAGGCCGGCTGCGCCCTTCTCTGGAAGATGATACGCGAGGGACGGACGTTTTATCGCGGAGTTTACATTAATTTGAACTTATTGAAAGCAGCACACGTCAAAATATAATCAATCCCCCCAAAAAAAATAAAAATTAGAGCAAATATTTGGACGATGTTAAGATTTTCTTGGATAAACTTCTTAAATGAGAAGTTATTATAGTAGATTTATAAACAAATATCTTAACATTCTTTAAGTGCCTTTTAGAGGAGGTCGCGAAAATTCTTTTTATACTGAATAAAAATTGGTACAAAAAGAAAGAATATTATGTTTGGTTTATTTGTAAACTCTTTTATACAAGATTACAATAGCAATACCTTTATTGGTAACTTCGGGATAAGTCGCTATCTTAACCCATTCATAATTGCTTTCATCTTTCATACTTATGCACCTCCTTTCTCTTTTTTATTATTAGATGTTGGAAAGAAATTCGGGGACTTAAGTATATTTTGTACCAATTTTTCCTATGTTAGTACAAAAATAAGACACTTGAAAAATAAATATGAATATATTTTTATTTAATTATTATCTAATTATTATTTAATTAATTGATATTCAATGCTTTAACAAGGGTTAAGCTGTAAGATTGTATATAGTTGCCAAAATTAGATGTATATAAATAATTCGTAATATTTAAAAGAATATTTAATTCCCAAACATCAAAATTGGAAAAACACGCCAAGCATAATGTTGAGTGGCCGTATGTTGAACGAACGATAGGTACGGCTCACACCATCATATATTACATAGGAGAAGTGCTTGTTATTTAAAAGATTTGTGCCGCTTAGGTTCACTTCAAAATGTTTGAACACACGTGTTATGCTGGCATCCATAAGAAACGTGTGCTTTGCAGTGCCTTCCGCGATTTCGTTGTAGTAATGCTCGGCCGTAACGGAAAACAGCCATTCCTTGCATGGGATTATGTCGCATTTGAGGTAGTGTGACAGGTTGTCAAGGCTATAACTTGTTCCTGCCGATGGCATTTTCAGATGCATGTAGTCATAGTCAAGAGAATATTCAACCGAAAGCCAGTCCAACGGCTTCATCTTCAGGCTCGGCGAAATTCTTACAGTCGAGACGTTGTAATCTGTCTTTGTGAAGTCTTGGTAAAGATACGAGTCAGACAAACTATACCCGGCATCAAGCGTCAACGTCGCCTTGATTGCGTCTATGCCTTTGCTCAACCGCCATGACAACTGCCATAGGCTTGACCGTCCGTCAGCCTTTGTGAAACCGTTGATAATGTAATCGCCGACAAAACAACGCGAGCTTGTCCAAGGATAATCGGTGAACATATATGAAAAAGACATACGCGAGAACAGCGCACTAAGGGGCTGCTCATAGGAAATGCCAACAGTTGCGTCAGCCGACATGCCGCAGTCATAATTAATCCAGCCCGTAGACAAATTACGGTAGTCTGACATCACAAGCCCTTGGTAAAAAGACTGTTCATCCACTTCAGCCTGCCTGTACGCTCCCGATACGTTTACCTTCAACGAGGATGTCAGGCCATATTCCAAGTTGAGCATGGCTGACACCTGGGGCTTGCTCTTGTCTTGTACCCTGGCCGTGGCGCCTCCGTTGAAATGATAGAATGTATATGATAGCGGCAGGCGCAATGTCGCACCGAAGTTGTTGTTTCTCACCTCGAATACGGGAGTGAAATAAACGCGCCAGTAAGTCATACGTATGTCGTTGCGCGCAGCCCCCAATGAATCGGGTAAGCCGTAAACGTGGCTGTCTAAGGTACGGTTCATTCCTGTGACGCCGAATACGCCCGATACAGTGAACGGTGACATCACAAAACCCAAAGAGGTGTAAGTGTCCGTAAAAAAAGCCGCAGTGTTTACAACCTGTCGCTGCGCAACGGAGCCGCCGTCACAGTCATTTCGTGTAACCGTAAGTCGTTGGGGCTTATCATGATACATGTTGAACGAGCGAAGCTCAAATATGTTGCGCCCGAAACGCTTTATGAACTGCAGCTTGTCAGACACTTGTCTGGAAATCAGACTGCCGTCAGACTTGTTAGGATAGGTGCCGGAAAAGTTCTTTACAGAACTGTTCCATTGCAGGTTCGCCTTGATGTTGTTCTCCAAGTACAGAGTTGACAGGTTGGCGCGTAACGGTATCTCTATTCCCAAGATGTTTTGTCCGAGACTTTCATGGGCTTCGTTCTCGGTCGTGACGGAGCTGCCGTCATTAAAAAAGTAGGTTGTGTTGCCGCCATTGTCGGCTGTCAACGCATTGTTCATATAAGAGGCGTTGACCGACAGGTCGACGTCTTTTGAGATGTTTACGAGGTTGTTCGTACTCACCATGTGCGTCTTGTTGAAACGCGAACGGCTGGACTCAAGTTGTGAAAGCGCGCTCGGATTGACGTCGATGAAACTGTGCAGGCTGTAATTAAGCCCGAAACCGCCACGCAAATCGTCAATAGAAAAATCTGTCAGTTCATGCGAGAGGTCGCTGCCCGTATTGTTAGTCTTGTATGTGTCAAGCGTCTGTATCTCCTTTGCAAAGCGCATCAACGACAGCTCACCCTGCCAAAGCGCCGGACTTACACCTCCGGCAGCCTTTACCGTACCCGCCCATGCAGAACGTGCGCGGCTCTTAAGCCGCAGGTTTATAGCTGGACTTTGAGAAAAAGACACGTCCTCAAGCACACGTATCGGCTGGTGGTTCTCCATAACTTCAACTGTTGCCACATCCTCCTGGTGTACGGTGTTCGTCGCCAGACCGTAACGGCCGCCAAGCAAATCCTTGCCTTCAATGTAGAACTTGTTTATCTGCTGCCCGTTATAGCTTATTGCACCGTTTTCCGCCACGTCAATGCCCGGCATCTTCTTCAGTACGTCGCCAATCGTACGGTCCTGCACACCGGCATACTTGGCGACATTGTAAAGTATCGTATCTCCCTTCATGCTTATCGACGGAGCCTTGACTATGACTTCCCTCAGCTTTGTGGCCTGCTCTTTCAACGCCACGTCATACGTGTCCCGGTTGGGCGTAATGCTTTTGACACAGGTTTCATATCCCATCATAGTGAACACCAGTTCCTTGCCGCTTAGAGCGTCGTCGTATTTCATCGTGTAGCAGCCATCCGCATCGGTGCGTGTGAACGCCCGTATAGCAGTTTCATCCTTGCTCCGCAGTTGCACCGACACGGCAGGCAAGGCTTCGCCCGAAGACTTGTCGGTAACCCTACCTTTCAGTACGGCGGCTTGCGGCAACGCCGGCAGGTAAAAAGGAACCAGCATTAAAATGAAAAGAAATCTCCTCATGCTTACATGTTTTATGACGATTCGACAACGTCATTACCATTTTTCCATTCCGCCTGGTACGGGCACGTCTTTCCCGTCTCCGGCTGATATGTTGCCGATGCCAAGGCTGCTCATCTGTGCGGAAATGATTGTACGCTCTTTCCTTTTCGCGCTTGCAAACTTTCTTAAAGTGGTCTCCACATAATCGTGGTACTTGTAAAACATCAGGGGCTGTACTTCTGTCTGCCGTATACCGACGGCTATGAAATGGTAAAACATCTTGCTGTCGTAAACTTCAAGTATCAGTCCGGGCAGACCGTTGAATTTCCACGGCCCGTCGTAAACAGGGATTTCCGTGGAAAACCATGCCACATAATGCCGCCCCCTGAAGTCGCACTCTGCCTTCTGGCACGTGTAGCCCAATATTGCCTTGGTAGAGTCTGACATGACCCAGTTCTGCGGTATGTAGTCTTCCTCATACGTGAAGTATGACGTCGCCACTTGGTCGGCTACCGTAATCTTGCTGTCTGGCCAATTCTTGTAGACATACTCGTTGATTGACGTCTTCGCCCCCGGCATGGAATTGTACTGGCGTGAACGTATTGCCGCAACCATCATGTCGCCCCAAAGCCTGTCTCCGCCAGGAGTGCTGCACAACGAGTCAACATAAAATGTCTTCATATTATAAAACAGGCTAGCCTTCTTCCCTATGCGCAGAAGCCCCCAGTCCTCATTATAATTGTCGTTGTTCAGCGTGTCGTCTGTCTCCATTATGCGGTATTGGCATTCAAGTATGGGCTGCGGATCGATTACACGGCTGGTCTGCGCCATGGCAGACGGGCCTAAAAACGTCAGCAATAAGTAAACGATTTTTCTCATAACCTACATTAATTTATATGTAAAATCAACATTCACGCTTGTGCAAGACGCTCATTCCGCAGTCCTGCGCGGCTTGTTCCTCTTCACTACATTGGGAGCGATGCGCCTATACACGCACGGTTTCAACGGACAGTCTTCAACTAAGTCCTTCATCCTCGGAGCGTCTTCAGGACGTACAGGACGGAACTCGAACACTCCCTTTTGCCGGAACAAAAGCTCAAGCCCAAGGCCGTTGCATTCGAAGCGGAGCGTGCTGTCGCCCTTCATAAAAGCATATCCGCCAAACCACTTTTTCAATTTTTCACCATTATATCCGCCCCTTATGCTCACTTTCAACGTATCCCCGTTATAAGCAAGGACGTTAAGCCCGCGTATAAAAGTGGTGTCTGCAACGGTCTGCTCCGGCACATAATATCCCAAGAACTTATATGGAGGCCAATCACCATGGTTAATGCGGATTGTGTCAGGCACACCGTTACTGACATCCACCGTGTCGAGCCTGCATCCAGCTATGATCACGGTCTTTATCTTGTCCGGATTATACAGCGTTATGCATCCACCTCCGTCCGTCAGCGGAAAAGCGTTTTCAAACACATCAAGTATCAGGTCGTTGCCGTCAGCGTCAAAGCAATTAACCACCCCCGTATAAGGCTCGTCAAAGTATCCGTCCCAAAAGGTTACGGTCTTACGCTGTTCCTGCGCCATTGCACTAATGCTGGAACACAACATCATAACTATCAAATACTTCATTTTCATATTGCTGTAATGAGCGTATCTTCTGCGCCATAATGGCGCAGAAGATATTAAGATTAATAGAATCCAATTAACATATATTGCTTTATAACAATACTATGCCTAACATGCATTCTTCTCCCATTGATCTGCCCATGCATCCCAATCTTTGGATGTCCAATGTGCAGTTACATCCTTGTTGTTAGCCAATGCCTGAAGGCTATGACAAATTATGGATGTCCCACCTCTCAAAGAGTTCATGGATCTCTTGTTCAGTCTGTACTGTTCAAATAAGTTCTTTTCCATAGTTTTTATTAATTTAATTAAACATGTTTCGGGGGATGGTTTAAAGTCTAAGCCCCGTCTTGACTCGTATATTTTGCAAAATAAACTCAAATTAGGTATTTTATATCCTCGGTTCTATATATTGGAGGAATGATTTTATCATTGTAAATTATCATAGGGGTATATCTTATTTGTTGCCGTTTACAGTATTCTTGTTGTAAATTAAATATTTTACGACCTTCTGCTGTTATTGTAACTCCATTAAAATCACTATACTTATGCCGTTTGTACCAAACTTTAATATAATTCAAGCCTGTGGGAAAACCATCTTTTATCATTATACTAAGTATTTTCATTGTCAGTTCTTTATTGTCAATATTATTGTCGGCAATAAAAACAATCTTCAATGTAGCATATCCAATAAGATCATTACATAATTTATAACATTCAAAACAATTCTTGCATTGTAAACTTGTTATTAATGTTATGACGATATCTGAATGTCCTTTATAAATGAAGGCAGTTTGCTCATCGGGGATTGCCATCCTTTGACCATATTTTAATATGATTTCTGAAATGTCAGAAGAAAGCAAATAAGAATATCGATGCTGGAAATCAACTTTTTCATCATAATTTTTCAATGACTTGTCTATGTTTTTGGTAATGGATAAAACAAAAAACATTATAAATGCGAAACAAAGAATAGAGCAAAAGCTTAAATCTGCTGTTGCAACAGAACTTAAAGAATATTTTAATAAGATAAAGTCACAAATTATGAAAAAGTCAAGCGTTATACAAGATAAACACCATTTTTTTAATACTAAAGCTTGTAGTATTATTGAAACTACTACAATAAATATGCAAATATATGATAAATATATATTTAATGATATACTGTAATAGCAATTAAATATCGTATATAGTATTAATGAAGAGAAAAAAGATAATGATATTTTCTCTATATTAATACCGTTATAGGTAAACCTTCGTCCAAAGGTAATAACTTTATTGCAATCAATGTGGTTGCCTATTTTGCAATATTTGGTTGATATGTTATCTCCATAAATAATTATTGCAGAAATAATCGTACATATCCATAAAATTATTAGATGCAAATACACAAATATATGCCTATAAGTGATTTGAACAAACGAAAAAATAAAAACAATGAAAAATGGCAATATCCATTTGTAAGAGACAATAAAATACAACAAATTTTTAATCATATAAAAATTGTCACTATATGTATCTTTTGTCTTCTCCACAGTCATAATCTCCCCGTCCCAAAATTTCATAAAAGTTTCATGAGGAATATTTATAACCTTTTTCCTATTAATTATGGCAATATTATTTTCAGAAATAGAAACTACAACGCAAAATGGATGATTGGCGTTTTTCAATACTGCAATTATTGGTGTTGGTGCAGAATTCAATGATTCTTTAGGTAATTTGTAGACATTATTTTTGATGCATAGCTTGTCTAATGCATCGCTCATGCCTCGCATAGAATTGCCCATAGGAGTATCAAGGAGTTGTTCAAGATAACTCTTGCATACTTTAATACGCAAAACACGAATTAAAGCAATCAATATTTCAAGAGCTTCATTATTACGCCATATCATAATTATTGTGTTTTTTATATTTACAATAAAAACATTCTAAACGGTATTAAATTAAATAACAATGCAAAAATATAAAAATAGGTGAGAAGTTATAGTATAATACACTTAAAAACGACAGAATTTAACAGTATTTATGAACTGATAGGGCAAATGGACGAAAATATTGCATATATAAATAAATATTACAAACCGAATGGTATAAAATCACTTTGAATACTAAAAGCTGATAAAGATAAGTATGACACCATATCCAGGAACAGGTCGTGCATCTCATTGCATACCTTCTCAAGGTAGAGTTTATGTAGGCACTTACAGTACAACAACGGTTCATTGTTCGGTGCATGGCTGGACTTGTCGGACTATGCGGACAAGGAAGAGTTTTATGAAACCTGCCGGGAACTTCACAAGGACGAGGAAGATGCCAAGTATATGTTTCAGGACTGGGAGTTTCAGGACTGGGAGAACGTGCCGGAGGGTTTAATCGGCAAGAGCTGGATTTCCGGGAATTTCTTCACCCTGCGGGATGAGGTGGAAAAGTTTGGCGATACAGAGCAGGAAGCCTTTTTCGTGTGGTGTAACTACAAAAGCCGTGATTTAAGCGAGGAAGATGCGGACGACCTTATTAGGAATTTCTGGGACGAGTATCAAGGGCAATATGATGATGAAGAAGATTTCGCCTACCGGATTGTAGAGGAATGTTACGACCTGCCGGAATTCGCAAAAACCTATTTCGATTATGAAAAGTTTGTCCGTGATTTGTTCATGTGCGACTACTGGTTTGATGACGGGCTTGTATTCCGTGCGGCTTAAACAATCATTCGGGCGGGGTGTAAAATCTCCGCCCGCCAAAGAAACAAAGTTTATAACCATCAAAAACAACATCTTATGCAATCATTGAACAGAAACGGGGTGAGCATCACCCAAACACCGGGAGAAGAAAAGTTCGTGAAATTCAGTTCGTGCGCATTCAAGGGACGGACATTCTACCAATACGACTACCGCCATACGGACGGGGAACTGTTTTCGACAGTGGCTAAGACGCTGACGGAGTGCCGCCGCAGGCGTAACGAATGGATAGCGAAGAAGGAACAGAGTAATAACCCATAAAATTTTGAGGAAATGAAAACGACAGAAGTAAGCAAAGACCTAATCGGCAGACGGTGCGAGTGTATTTTACGGGCATGATGGTAACGGGCGTTATCGAGGACACGGAGGAAAACGAATATTCGGTAAACGTGAAAGTGCGTTTCGACCATCCGCACCAGTGGGGCGATGATTTCCACACGGAGGATTGGGCATGGGGGCGCAAGTCTGACGAGTTCGGCACGTTGCACTATCTGCGACTGCTGGAGGACAAGCCGGACTTTCAGACTATGATAGTGGTTTTCGGCGAGCCAATCAGCCAAATAGACCGCAGCGTTTTTGAAGATGTTTCCACTTGGAGCGTTTCTTCTTTGCAAGGTTGGATAAATAGCTATGAAAGTGTCAGGTTTGTAGCCATAAACGACTATACGGCGGTCATAACAGGAGAATACAACTTTGAACAGGTAAAGGTGTGGTTAGAGAAAAATGTACCCATACAGAGCCTTAAAATCAGTTGACATAAAGGCGGCAGAAATGCCGCCGCTACTTTCTTTCATGAGTGTCGGAAAATAACGTAGCAAAGAGTCCCTAATCCCTAAAGTACGGGGATTTAATGAAATCAGCAAATGTTTCAGGAATCGAAATACGTTGTCTATTTTCAGGGTATTCATTTATCATAAAGAATGTATAATAGGCTTCTTTATAGTATTTATCTTTAGTCTTTTCGATTTCTTTAATAAATCTTTTTTCAAAATCTCTTTTTTGCGTTCTATTCATAAAAGTTTCTTTTTGTTCTTGAATCACTTGCTTAGCCCGTCTTTTTTTTCCTTCTGATGACAACTCTTTCTTAATATAGTTTTTATAAACCGTACAAAATGTTTCTTCTGAATTTATGAAACGATACGTTGAAGGCATATCAGGATTTGCAGTATGTAATCTTTCTAATGCCAAATGAATTTGAAAAGACGAAAAAAACTCTGCATAAAATTCATTATATCTTAGATACAAATCACTCTCATAAATTTCATCAAAAGAACCAATAAAGCCATAAAATGGAGCAGGCAAATGTATATTTGCTATTTGCATCAAATACGCCCCATGACAAACAGCCAATGTCAGAAAAAGGTTATTACGGACTATAAAATTTATTTCTCTCAAAATGATATATAGCTCTTCCCAACCCACCAATTCATTTGAATTTAAGACCAATCCTCTAAATTTAGAATCTCCGTGCATTTCAAAATGCAAAACAGGACAACATCCTTGCTCTTGACATTCTTTTTTTATTCTATCAAATATAGCAAATAGTTCTGTTTTATTTTCCACCGGAAAATAATCAGTTTGTAATTCGCTATATTTGTATTCTTGCCATTTTATTAAATCATCATACAATTCTTTTCCAGTCAATCTTTCTTGTAATGATTCAATTATATATAATCGGTTAAACTTAAATGTGCTCATATTGTAATTAGCTGAATAAACTACATAAAACTTTTCATAAAAAGTGTTGTCAAATTAATAACAAAATCTATTTCTGAGTATTTGACCGCATCGTTATGTTTAACATAGTTGTTTTGATACTTTGCATAATAATCCAGCAACCGATTAAACATACTTATAAATTCCGGTGATAAACCTCTTTCTTTTTGAAATTTGCCAACCTCACTCAATTGGTTTTCTAAAGATTTCTGATTTTTGAGAATTTCTTTCAAAAAAGTCTCCAATGACAATCTCATGTCATCCAACACATTACGCTGATAAATTCTTTGTTTATATTTATCAATAGCGTTATTATATATTTTTTGAGATGCCGGATAATTGGCTAACCATTCTTGCATTTCTTTTATCTCAGGTTTTTGTGTTATTTGTGGTGTTCCGTTGAAGAAGTTTTCAAGAAAGCTAATTACTTCTTCCTGCATTTCCTCTATACTGAATACTCTATTGGGATATACCGTTAGAGTTAATGATGGGTTATTTTTACTTTTACTATCCGTAATATTTACATTTTTAACAGATTGCAATTTTGATAATTGCTCTTGAACTTCTTCTATAATAGAAATATTTTTTAAGAATACTTTTAGATATTTCTTATCAAAAGATTCTCTAATTTCAGTGTCAAAATTTTTATCCATATATTCTAATACTTTATTTTTTTACAAAGTTACTTATAAATAAAACATATAGCAAGACTTTGCGGGTGTTTTATTTATATATTCATTCAAAAAAACTTTTTCTTCTTCGTTGCTGTCATTGTTAAACGAGAACGAAACCTGCTGCATCTGCCCGAAGCTGTCGATGATATAGATGTCAATCGTCTGCTGGTCGGTCGATGCCGATGTGTAGGTGGCCTGGCGGTTGCCCAGGGCGTCGGTCACCGTGACCACGAGGGCGCGGACGCCGCTGTCGGTACCGTATTCCGTCTTGGTCTCCGAGTTGTCGGGCAGGGTCACGACCGTGGCGCGGTCGAGTACGTCATACACTGTTACCGTGGGCGAAACGTTGTCGAACGACTTGTTGAACACGGTCTTGGAGCCCAACGCCTCCGTGGTGGGGTAATAGGCCTTGGCCACGCGGCCGAAGGCGTCGTACACGTTCCTGCCGCTTACTATCATCACGTTCTCCGCCTCCGATGCGCTCCCGTCCCGTACGTCCGTCACGGCGCCGTCCTTCTTAACCTGCACGGGCCGGCCGAAGCCGTCGACGAACGTCACGGTCTCGATGTCGTCGCCTGGGTGCTGGATGTCGTAGTGCCTTGTCACGGCGTATGCCGGGGCGGTGACGCCGCTCTCATTGGACGTGGCTTTCGGCTGGTACTCGAAGGCTATGGCGTATGACACGCCCGTGGCCAGTTCGTTCGGCCCGCGGACAGCTGTCACGCGGCCGAGGTTGTCGATGTCGGTCTCGTAGTAGAAGTTGTTTAGGTCGCGACGCTCCAGGGCTATGCCGTAGCGGTAGTCGAAGTTGGCCGCCTCGCTGCGGTAGCCGAAGGCGTCGGTCACCTGCTCAACGTACATGTTCATTTCCGGCTCGTAGCGGTACTTGTACCACATCCGCTGTCCCTTGGCGTTCTCCGGCAGGGTCTTCTGCGTGATGTTGCCGTAGGCGTCGTACTTGTAGTCGGTCACGGCTGTGCCGCCGCCCAGCTGCTGCGTGAGCTGCGTCAGGTGGTCGGGATAATTGGTGTCGTATGCAGGTCGTTCCATATCAAAATTTTTATGACATTTAAGAGATGGTATTTTGAGCTGCAAAAGGGGACATGTCATATTTCAAAAGAGACTTATTTGCATTTCATTTGACAGCCTTTTTATCGCCAATCTCCACAAATATCGCAAAATCAATATTTATAATTCTTTTCAATCAACATAATCACATTTTATCTTAGGTAAAACAATTGTATCTGGATGGTTTTCTGTTGTCAAGTCCTGTTCTTTATTGTAATATATCAATATGGCTCTTTTTAGGAAATTAATCAAATTACTATAGGTATAAATTTCTCTCCCATTATAATTTGTTATTAAAGAACTGTCTCTGCTGCAATATTTTATATTTAATACATCTTTTGAATTATGCATTTTATTCTTAATAGTCGGTATTGCGTATATTTTTTTGTGTGATACTTCGCAAAATTCGATTATGGCAGAATCTTTTAGTTCTGCAAGAAATTCTTTATATAAAGGTCCTAATAAAAGGCCGTGCTTGCTTTCGTCAAAATTAAACAGGCGATTTGTTGGAAGTATTACATAGCTATCATATCTTGTTGTAGTTACGTATAGATTGATAATCTGTATAAAATGCTTATTTCCTAAAAAACATTCAATTCATTTTCCATTCCTTTTTTATTACAAGCCGAGATGAACATACAAGTAAGAACTAAAAATATTTTATATTTCATTGCACACATTCTGTATTTGTTCATAGTATTTTTCAAACTTTATAGTTCCCTTGCTCTCTTTTCTATATACGAGGGCAAGGGAACTTTTATATACAACGCTAAACATAATTATTTGCCTAATTTGGGCAATCTTTTAATTATACTGGATAAAGTGGTTGTCCCTTTTAATAAATTTGACAAAGATTCATCGTTTGCGTTTAAGGAAGTAAATAAAGCTGTGGGTCGTTTTTCATTAATTCCATATCCACGAATACCATGAAGTTTGCCATCATGTCCCATCGTAAAGACAGGAAGCGAATTATTATATAAAGAAAATCCCATATCTCCATAGCCGTCCCCAATAAAAAATGAAGCCTCTGGTGGTAAACTTTCATTTTGATGGGTATGAACCTGACCAATGATAGATAAACGTTCATTGCCTTTTATCAAAGTACGACCGTCTATTATCTCATATCCATACGCGCCAACATAAGAAGTTTCATTGTCATTCTTGTAATCTGGTAAAACAAGAACAGACTTATTGGATAAGACAAACCCTGCAATTTCACGTCCCTTTACGTTACCATTACGTTTATAATGTTGGTTTGCTTGCTTCCACATCCTATTATAAGCTGCTGTTTCATTTTTAAACCAAATGCTACCGTCTTTACGATAAACTATAGAATTATCTTTATTCTTTAGAATTTTACCCATGTAAATTTGATTTTTCTGTAAATCTGTTTGTGCATGAACATTCGGATTATATTGATATGTGCCATCGGTATCTTTATACCAATCATTTCCATCTATATCAATGTATTTTAGAGGATTGCAATTAGTGTAACAATAAGTGCTTATGTCTGGATATTTTTCCTCCATAGCATCCGTACTCATCCACAAGCTCAACCTTGGGTCATAGTACCTCGCACCGTAGTAGTACAGTCCGGTCTCCTCGTCGAACTCCTTTGCGTTGAATAGGTACGGCGTGTTCCACCTGTTGTTCCGCTCCTCGATGAACACCTCGCCGAAGGGCACGTACTCTATGTGCTGCACCACATCGCCGTCAAGGTTGGTGATGTAGCTCGTGCTGCCCAGATGGTCTGCATGGTAGTAGAACTGCAGGTTCTCGTAGGCATCGCCCTCCTGGAAGTTGTCGTCAAGCGCGTTGGCCTGCGCCACCGCCTCGGCCTGTGCCGCCTCCAGGGAGCCGTCGTCGCAGCAGAAGCCCTCGCCGTTCACATAGTCGTCGTTGTCCGTTCCGTTGTACGGCACGCCAAAGGTAGCATAATTATCCTTAATGGCCTGCAACTGTTGACTATATTTAACATCATAGTCAACCGTTACCGCGTCGGCCTCGCTGCCGGCGTACTCTATGCGCCTCGGGTCGGGGCCGTAGGACGCGAAGTCACCGATTTTCGAGACGATGCGCTCGCCGCCTATGTAGATGTGCTTGGTATAGCGTCCGCCCTGGTTGGCTACGAGGTGATATATGGTATACTTCATAATTGTGCTTTTTTATATCGATTAGGTATAAGAATATCAAAAAGGTTGTGGAAGCAGAATATTTAAATGTCTTTATGGTTGCAATCATATACATCCATACCACCTGATAAGTGCAAATTTAATGGAAATTTTCTGTATTTTTTAATGAATACGGAAAATATTATGATTTTACATGAAAACAGGTTGGCTATGCCGGTAAACTTGTTGAGGGACTGTTATTAACAAAGCACGAGATAAAAGGTCATGGTTATAAATCGTACAGTTTATTCCAAACAACATGTCGTATAACCGATTTGTCGGGCGGCAGGCTGAAGCCGGGATATGCCTGATGTTGTTTTTATTGGTTATGTACATTGTGTAAAAGTGCGTTTGGCAGCTTTATCAACAGGCATTAACCATTCTTTGCTATCCATTTGAAAATCAGCGAGTTGCCAAAAGATGGCCTTTTGCCGTATGAAAGATGGCCTTTTGCGTTGTAAAAGGTGGCCCTTTACAACGCAAAAGGTGGCGTTCTGTAAAACGCTGGCCGGTTGGTTTTACAGGGTTGAAAGATATTGCCTGAAGTCGTTGTACCTGTTGGTCATCGGTATGGATTGCTTTCTGCCGTGCATGAAGGCGGCCAGGCGCGGCGGAACGCTGACGGGCGCCCCTATGACAGGCTCTATGGTTTCTTTGAACTTTGCCGGATGCGCGGTTTCGAGGAACAGGCCGGTTTCGCCGGGTTGCAGGCTTTCGGCCAGCGCGTGCCAGGCGCATGCGCCGTGGGGGTCGGTAAGGTATCCGTCAGCCTTGTAGCACAGGGCGACGGCTTCGCGTATCTGCCCGTCGGAAAAGGCGGCTCCGCTTATGTCGGCCGTAATGCCGGCGTGTGAATTGTGGTACAGCTCGAGTATGCGTGCGAAGTTGCTGGGCGCGCCCACGTCCATGGCGTTGGCTATGGTCTGCATGCTGGGGCGCGGCGTGTATGTGCCGGTTTTGAGGTATTCGTAGAACACGTCGTTGGCGTTGTTGGCCGCAATGAAGCGTTTTACGGGCAGGCCCATGCGGCGGGCGAACAGTCCGGCGGTGAGGTTTCCGAAGTTTCCGCTCGGCACGCTTACAACGATGCCGTTGCCGCAGCCCTGCTCTTTCAGCCTTGCGTATGCGTTGAAGTAGTAGAAGGCTTGCGGAAGGAAGCGCGCCACGTTGATTGAGTTGGCCGACGTGAGGCTTGTCAGCCTGTTAAGCTCCGCGTCGGCGAAGGCGTCTTTTACAAGTGCCTGGCAGTCGTCGAACGTGCCGTCAACCTCAATGGCTGTGATGTTGCGCCCGAGTGTGGCGAACTGGCTCTCCTGTATGGGGCTGACTTTGCCCTTGGGGTAGAGCACGTGCACGTTTATGCCGTCAACGCCGAGGAAGCCGTTGGCCACGGCGGAGCCAGTGTCGCCGCTTGTGGCTACGAGAACGTTTATGCCGCCTGCGCCCATGCTTGCCGGGCGGCCTGTCCTGACGAGGTGTGAAATGACGCGCGCCATGAAGCGTGCGCCTACGTCCTTGAAGGCCAGCGTAGGGCCGTGGAACAGCTCAAGCGCCCAGATGCCCGGGCTTACGTTGACTACGGGGCAGTCGAACGACAGCGTGTCATACACTATGTCCCGCAGCTCTTCTTCATTTATGTCTTCGCCGAAAAACGCTTTTGCCACTTCAAAGGATATTTCACGGAACGACAGGTTTTCAATGTTCCTGAAGAAACTTTCAGGCAGGCGTTCTATCCTTTCCGGCATGTAGAGGCCGCGGTCGGGCGCAAGCCCGTGTATTACCGCCTCGGCTAATGTCGCCTCGGGAGCGGTATGGTTTGTGCTGTAGTATTTCATTGTTGTAATGGGGGTTATGGGGGTAATGGGAGTTATTGGAGCAATAAGAGCAATGGGGGCAATGGGTGTTAAGGAGTAGAGGATGTCAGTCTCTCAGGAACGTCTGCATGAACTCGCCGAGCTTCAGCAACCCATAGCTTCCGCCGGCGCAGCTGTATTCGTCAAAGCAGTTGACCGTGTCCGGCGTTATCCCGTTGTGCCATATCGCAAAGGGCACAGGCTCTTTTACGTGGGTGCGTATTTCCACCGGTGTTGGGTGGTCAGGCAACAACGCTATGCTGACAGGCTCGCCTTGCCACGTCCTTGTTTCCTCGAAAACCGGGCGTACTACGAGACGGTCGAGGTTCTCAATAGTCTTGAGCTTCAGGCCGAGGTCGCCGTCGTGTCCGGCTTCGTCGCTTGCCTCTATGTGCAGGAACACGAAGTCGCCGTGCCGCAACGCGTCGAGGGCGGCCTGCACCTTGCCCTCGTAGTTTGTGTCAGCGAGACCTGTAGCGCCTTCCACTCTGATGACCCTTAGCCCGGCGTAATGGCCTATGCCGCGTATAAGGTCGACGGCGGAGATGACCGCCCCGCGCCTTATCTGCGGATATATGTCGCACAGTTTCTGCATGTCGGGCCTGTATCCTCCGCCCCACGGCCATATACTGAGCATGTCTTCAGAGGCATGTAAGGAAGCATCTCCGTTAAGTATTTCCTGCGATTGCAGGATAAGTCCATTTATCAGGTCGGCCGTTTCCTGCCCGGTCATACGGTCGCCGTCGTGCTTGTGTTCCCATCCCGGTTCTGGCTTTGCCAGCAGCGGGCGCCAGCAGGCGTCGGGGTTGTCGTGTGGCGGTGAGCACACAACATGCTTGTTGCCGTGCCGTATGACGAGGAGGTTGCGGTATTGCACGCCCGTTACGAACCTGATGCCGTCGCTGCCCAAGCGGTCGTTAAGGCGTTTTATGAGCACGTCGCTCTCTTCCGTCGTCAGGTGTCCGCCGTGATGGTTCTTTATCCTGCCGTCGGCCAGGGTCACTATATTGCACCGCATGGCCAAGTCGTCGGGGCGCATCTCGTAGCCGATGCTCGCCGCCTCAAGAGGCCCGCGGCCTTCATAGACTTTGTCGAGGTCGTAACCGAGTATGGCGGTGTTGGCCACTTCGCTTCCGGGATGGTAGCCTTCGGGTATGGTGACGAGGCGGCCTGTACGCCCCTTGCGTGCCAGCATGTCCATATATGGCGTGCTGGCGTACTGCAATGGCGTTTTCCCTCCAAGCCGTTCTATAGGGTGGTCGGCCATGCCGTCGCCGAGTATTATGATGTGTTTCATCGGTTTCCGGGAATGTTTGGCGTACAAAAATCAGATGTTGGCAATGCTCATTATGTTGGCGAACACACCGGCGGCCGTCACGCTTGCCCCTGCTCCGTAGCCTTGTATGAGCATGGGGTATTCCTTGTAGCGTTCGGTTGTCAGCATGACGATGTTGTTCGAGCCTTCAAGGTTGTAGAAGGGATGTCCCTTCTCGACTTCTTGTAGTGACACGCTGGTGTGTCCCAGCTCCATTTTAGCTACAAACCGCCAGCGTTTGCCCTCGGCTTCGAGCTTCTTGCGGCGCTGTTCGAAGTCGGCGTCCAGTCGTGGCAACTCACGCCAGAAGTCTTCCAGCGTGCCGCTGAACAGGTCGTCAGGAATGAACAGATGCTTTTCCACATCGTTTATTTCCACCTTATACCCGGCCTCGCGCGTCAGTATCACGAGCTTGCGTATAACGTCGGTGCCGCTCAGGTCGATGCGCGGGTCAGGCTCGCTGTAGCCTTGTTCCTTGGCACGCCTTACGGTCTCGGAGAACGGCACGTCGGCTGAAATCTCGTTGAATATGAAGTTCAGCGTGCCGCTCAGCACCGCCTCAATCTTCAATATGCGGTCGCCAGAGTTGCAAAGGTCGTTGATTGTTCCGATGATAGGCAGTCCGGCGCCGACGTTTGTTTCAAAACGGAACTTCACGCCACGTGCCAAAGCCGTTTTTTTCAGTCTGACGTAGCTGCCATAGTCTGACGATGCCGCAATTTTGTTGGCTGCAATGACTGATATGTTGTGTTCGAGGAACTCCTGATATATCGCGGCAACGTCCTTGCTTGCGGTACAATCAACGAACACGCTGTTAAATATGTTCATGCCGATGATTTCGTCGCGCAGCCGGGCGGTGTTGCTTTCCTCCGAGTTCTTAAGCTGTTCGTGAAAACTGTCGAGGTCGATGCCGTCGCGGTTGAATATGGCGCGCGTGCTGTTGGCAATGCCTACCACGTTGAGTTTCAGCCTTCGGTTTTGCTTCAGTTCTTCGTATTGCAGCTTGATTTGTTCGATAAGCTTGTTGCCCACCGTGCCTACGCCGCAAATAAAAAGGTTGAGCACGTTGTATTCAGACAGGAAGAACGAGTCGTGCAGCACGTTGAGCGACTTGCGCAGGCTTTTCCCGTTGACAACGAACGATATGTTTGTCTCTGACGCTCCTTGCGCACAGGCTATCACACTGATGCCGCTGCGTCCGAGAGTACCGAAGAGCTTGCCCGAAATACCCGGGGTATGCTTCATGTTTTCGCCCACAATGGCGATTGTGGCAAGTCCGCTTTCGGCACGCATGGGGTACATTGCGCCGGTCTCTATTTCCTTGGCGAACTCCGCGTCAAGCACTTTTACCGCCTCTGCCGCGTCGGAATCCTTTACGGCTATTGAAGTGGAGTTTTCCGACGATGCCTGACTTACAAGGAAAACGGAGATGCCGTTTACGGCAAGCGCGGTGAAGATGCGCCGGTTAACGCCGATGACACCAACCATGGAGAGGCCGGTTACCGTTATCAGGGTTGTTCCGCTGATGCTCGATATGCCCTTGATGGCCTTGCGGTCGTTGCTTGCCTTTTCTTTTATTATAGTGCCGGGATTGTTGGGGTTGAAAGTGTTTTTTACCTTGATGGGTATGTTCTTTACGCATACCGGATATATAGTAGGGGGATATATTACTTTCGCGCCGAAGTTGCACAGCTCCATCGCCTCCTTGTAGCTTAGCTCATTGATGGTGTATGCGGTGCGTATAACCTTCGGGTCGGCGGTCATGAAGCCGTCAACGTCAGTCCATATTTCAAGCACTTCGGCGTTGAGTGCCGCTGCTATTATGGCCGCCGTATAGTCGCTTCCTCCCCGTCCGAGGTTGGTTGTCTCGCCGGTGCGTTCGTCGCAGCTGATGAACCCCGGCACTACGGATATTTTTGGCAGCTCTTCGAACGCCTTGCACACCAGCTTGTTGGTGAGTTCGCTGTCAAGCGTGTGCTTGTTGTTCTTGTGGCAGGTCTTAATAAATTCCCTCGCGTCATACAGCTTCGCGTTCTTTATCAGCGCGGCCGTGATGTTTGAGCTTAGGCGTTCGCCGTAGCTTACGATGGCGTTCTGGGTCTTTTCGCTTAAATCGTGGATGAGGTAAACGCCGTAATATATGCTTTTCAACTGTTCGAAAAGCGAGTCAACGGCGTTGAACAAGTCTTCGCGCTTCTTGGGTTCGGTGAAGATGGTGTCAATCATCTGGTGATGTCGCGCTACCATCGCGTCAAACTCTTCTTTGTAACTTTCGTCACCGTTAAGTGCGAGCTGGGCAGTAGAGAGCAGTTTGTCTGTAATTCCGCCAAGTGCGCTTACAACCACAACAACCGGCTGGCGTTTGGCTTCTTTCTCTACAATTCTTTTCAGGCAAAGGATGCTTTTAACGGAACCTACGGATGTTCCTCCAAACTTTAATACTTTCATTTTTGGTGAATTTTTGTTTTGAGAACCCTGAAACAAACAGGGCTTTACTCTCGATTAATGAATGCAAATGTAGCAAAAATTATTTTCATGGTGACATTTTTGTTCGCCAAATTGAGAAATTTGAGTGAAAATGTATGATTTTGTTACTATTTTGCATACGCTGGTACAGTCTTGTTGGCCGCCATGTATGACGCCGCCCACGATGTGTGAGCATAATGTCAGCGTATCTGGCAATTTGCTTTCATATTGAATTTGCTTGACGCTGTAGAACAGCCTTGCCGTAAAATATCTTGTTCTTGTATGCAAATAGGCGGAAATGAAGCGTGCAGACGTAATGTGCAGGCAGTCAGGGCGTTGCGTCTTTTGCAGCCGGAATGTGCAATGAAAACGGCGGCAAACAGCCGCAATAACGGCAAAAACGACCGTAAAAGGCGGTGTTTTGCACTGTCAGAGATGGTGTTTTGCAAGCTGAAAAGCGGTCTTTATTTGGCCGAAAGAGCACCTTTTACAGTCGCGTTTGCCGAAATACAGGACAAAAGTAGTTGTTTTTGGTAGTGAAAAGGACAAGCACGGCAGGTGTGGTTTATCTGTTTCGACGGAAAAGCCGTACAATTACGGTTTGACAAAATGCAATCATAAAGCCATTGGTAATTAGCATGCTGATTTCATGATTGCAATCTTTTCGATGCAGAAAAAAGTTTGTTTTTTTGTCAGTTCGGCATATATTGTCCGTAAAATCGTTAATTTTGCACTAAAACAAAGACGATTATGCCATTACTAAAAAACAAACGCAGGGTTTTATTCATTTCGTTTTTATTGGTCTTCACTGTTGTTTCGGCGCAGAAAAGGGAACGTTACGAGTTTTACAAGGACTTTCCGGTGTATGCCGACAAGCTGTTGGCGCAACTGACATATCCCCTCGCATGGGGTAACAGCGATATAAAGGATTTCAGTGAATGGAAGGACACAGCGCGTAAAAAAGTGCTGGAGTGCATGATGACACCGCCTCCGGCGCCGAAGAGTTACGACATGAAGGTGATAGGAGAGGAGCGGCGTGACGGATACACGGCACGCAAGATAGAGTTCAACCTTTCCGATTTTTACCGTGTAAGGGCGTATGTGCTTGTGCCTGACGGCAAAGGGCCGTTTCCTGCGGTGAACCTGCTGCACGACCACGGGGCGCATCTGTATATAGGAAAGGAGAAGATGATACGTCCGTTTGACGATGACTCGCTTGTCATTGCCGATGCCGACAAGTGGGTGGCCGACCTCTACGAAGGGCAGTTCTTGGGTGATTATCTTGCACGCCACGGCTATGTTGTCTTTTCAACCGACGCTCCGATGTGGGGCGAGCGTGGGCGCAAAGAGGGCGTAGACAGGAACAAGTATGACATAATAGCCGGCAACATGATGATGTACGGGCGTGACCTCAGTGCGTTCATGACGTATGACGACATCGCCTCGACCGACTTTCTTGCCACGCTCCCGGAAGTAGACCCGTCGCGGATAGCCTGTGCCGGCTGTTCGATGGGAGCTTACCGCGCATGGATGTTGGCGGCATTGTCTGACAAGATTGCCGCCAGCGCGGCTGTGTGCTGGATGGTGACGACGGACGTGCAGATGACGTGGAAGTACGGAAGGAAGGAAAACGGAGGCTTCGCCAATTGCATACCGGCGCTCCGCCAGTATCTCGACTATCCCCACATCGCCAGCTTGGCATGTCCGAAACCGGCTTTGTTCATCAATGGTACGCAAGACAAGCTGTTCAAGGTGCCGGGCGTAGAAAAGGCGTTCAAGATAATGCATGATGTATGGGACAGCCAGAAAGCAGGGCAAAATCTTGAGACTGAACTGTGGCCTATACCGCATTCATGCGGCGTTAAGGCGCAACAGCGTGTGCTGGAGTTTCTTGACAAGCACCTGAAAAAATGAATAATTAATAATGAATAATGAAAAATCCGGATGCCTGAAGCGATTGATTTTTCATTATTCATTATTCATTTTTAATTGAAAAGATATGATTTACGAATATCAGTTGCGGCTGCTTCCACAGCAGGCGGCCAATGAGACGACAATAAAGGAATACATCTCCCGTGACAAGGGGCTTGACGTAAGGACAATAACCCATGTGAGAGTGTTGCGCCGCAGCATCGACGCGCGGCAACGGACGATATATGTGAACCTGAAAGTAAGGGCGTATGTGAACGAAGAACCTTGTGACGATGAGTATGAACACATTGAATATCATGACGTGTCGTCGGCTAAGTCTGTGGTTGTGGTCGGCTGTGGCCCTGGCGGACTGTTTGCCGCGCTGCGGCTTATAGAGCTTGGGCTGCGCCCTGTTGTCATAGAACGGGGCAAGGACGTGCGTGAAAGGAAGAAGGATATAGCTTCAATCACGAAGACGCACAAGGTTGACCCCGAGAGCAATTATTGCTTTGGCGAGGGAGGCGCAGGAGCGTATTCTGACGGAAAACTGTACACTCGCAGCAAGAAGCGCGGCAATATACGCAAAATACTAAACGTGTTTTGCCAGCACGGAGCTTCCACTTCGATACTTGCCGACGCCCATCCGCATATAGGAACGGACAAGCTGCCGCGTGTTATCGAAAACATGCGTAATACGATAATAAGTTGTGGCGGTGAGGTTCATTTCCAAACGAAGATGACGGGGCTTTTGCTTGATGCGGACGAGACTGTTGTCGGTGTTAAGGCGGAGTGTTTGCAGACGGGTGAGGAAAAAGAGTTCCGTGGCCCGGTAATACTCGCGACAGGGCATTCTGCACGCGATATATACCGTTATTTTTATGACAACGGCATAGAGATTGAGGCCAAAGCCTTGGCCGTGGGTGTCCGTCTGGAGCATCCTTCCGAGCTGATAGACCGGATACAGTATCACAGCAAGTACGGACGCGGACGCTGGTTGCCGGCGGCAGAGTACAGCTTCGTCACTCAGGTTGAAGGAAGGGGCGTGTATTCGTTCTGCATGTGTCCGGGAGGTTTTGTCATACCGGCCGCAACAGGACCGGGACAGATAGTTGTAAATGGCATGAGTCCGAGTAACCGTGGTTCAAAGTGGTCGAACAGTGGGATGGTTGTCGAGGTGCATCCTGAAGACGTTGACGGGGCAGGCGATGCTCTTTGCATGATGCGTTTTCAAGAAGAGTTGGAACGGACGTGCTGGCAACAGGGCAACATGCGGCAGACGGCTCCGGCACAGCGCATGGTTGACTTTACGCGTTCAAGGCTCAGTTACGACCTGCCTGCCAGTTCTTATGCTCCCGGATTGATTTCAAGTCCTCTGCATTTTTGGCTTCCGCCAATTGTAGGAAAGCGCCTGCAAGCGGCTTTCGGCGTGTTCGGCAAGTCCAGCCGGGGCTTCCTTACCAACGAGGCTGTGCTCATTGCTGCCGAGACGAGAACATCGTCACCCGTCCGTATTCTGCGTGACGATATGTCATTGCAGCATGTCCGTTTGCATGGTCTTTTCCCGTGTGGTGAAGGTGCGGGCTACGCCGGCGGCATTGTTTCGGCCGGAATAGACGGCGAACGGTGTGCCGACGCAGTGAAAGAATATATAGGTTGATTGTTGGGCGGCAGGTTTGCAAACTGCAAACCTGCCGCTTTTCGATTTTATAGTTTATTCTTTTGTTGTCTTGTCGTCAGGCGACATAAGCTTTTTGTCTGTCCTTGCATTGAAGATGTCATTGAAAAACACGCTGAATGCGTTTTGCATCGCATTCGGCATTCTTTTCGTTTTATCGGCAAAAGGGTTTATTATGATTTTTATGCCTTTGTCTCTTATTGATATGTCCACATCGCTGTCAGTCATTACAGGTTCTCCGTCATAATGAATAAAGCCTGGTTTCTGACGGTGTATTTGTATGTGCTTTGTTTTGAAAGTCTTTATTTTGGAGTTTTTGTCGAGCGTCTTGTTGAACATGTCGATGCTGATTTGCGGAGCATCGAGAATGTCAAACGGTTCCATGATGATGACATCCAGCAGACCGTCACTCATTGATGCCTGTGGTGCTATATAGGCGTTGTTCCCATATTGTGAAGCGTTGGCGCATGATATAAGGAACGCACGGCACAGAGAAGAGCCGCTTTCGTCCTTTATCTCGTAAGTTTCCGGCTTGTATTTCACGCCCTCGCGCAGTATGTTTTCCAGATATGTAACAGGGCCTCGTCGGCCGGATTCGGCAAACTTCATACTGATGAAAGCGTCGAACCCCATGCCGCATGTGCAGAAGAAGGGAATGTCGTTGATGACACCGTAGTCGAGGTCATGTATAGTGAAAGCATTTATTACCTCAACGGCCTTTGCTATATCCATAGGAAGCATCAGATGCCGGGCCAACCCGTTGCCGGAACCACACGGAATGATGCCAAGAGCCGTTTCTGAATGCGTGAGAGCTTTTGCCACATCATTTACGGTTCCGTCACCTCCGACGGCGACAACTGCGTCGTATCCATTATCTTTGGCTTTGACAGCCAGTTCGCAAGCGTGGCCGACGTATTTTGTCTGCTCAATCTCAAAGTCAAAAAGTCCCGTATCGAGAGTTGTTTCGATAATCTTAGGAATGCCTGTTTTCTTGGCATTTCCAGAGATGGGATTCATTATGAATAGAATTTTCTTTTTTGCCGCCATAAGTGCTGCAAAATTAATAATATTCGATATAAATACATTTTCAGTAAGACAATATTTTCATTTTTACGATACTTTTCCGCGTTTTTTCTTATGCGTTCACCATTTTTTTGTATCTTTGCAGCCTGATTTGATAATGGAAGTAACAATGGGTGATTTTGAGGTGTTGGATATTACAAAACTCATGCCCCTTGTACACTGGTAAAACCGTTAATGTAGTAAAACTGCACCTTTTATTTAATTATGGGATTATTACAAGAGAGATACAAAAATTATCGTGAACCTCAAAAGTTCATGGAGGCCGGCGTTTATCCTTATTTCCGCGAAATTACAGGCAAGCAAGGCACTGAAGTGCAAATGGAAGGGCACAATGTGCTTATGTTTGGCTCAAATGCCTATACCGGACTCACAGGAGACCCACGTGTTGAAGCTGCAGCGAAAGCCGCACTTGACAAGTATGGTAGCGGTTGTGCAGGAAGCAGGTTTTTGAATGGTACGCTTGACCTTCATGTCAGACTGGAGAAAGAGCTTGCTGAATTTGAGCAGAAGGACGATGCTTTGTGTTTCTCTACAGGATTTTCTGTAAACGCCGGTGTGCTGGCTGTAGTCTGCGGGCGTGAGGATTATATAATATGTGACGACCGTGACCATGCAAGCATTGTTGACGGCCGTCGTCTTTCATTTGCTACATGCTTGAAATACAAGCATAACGATATGGAAGACCTTGAGAAGCAATTGCAGAAATGTAAGCCTGAAGCCATAAAGCTGATTGTTGTTGACGGTGTATTCTCAATGGAAGGTGACTTGGCGAATTTGCCCGAGATTATCCGTCTTAAAAAGAAATACAATGCGTCTGTGATGGTTGACGAGGCTCATGGACTTGGTGTTTTCGGCAAGCAGGGTAGGGGCGTATGCGACCATTTCGGAGTGATTGACGATGTAGACCTTATAATGGGCACTTTCTCAAAGAGCCTTGCCAGCATAGGCGGGTTTATTGCAGGCGACAAGGATACGATTAATTATCTGCGCCATACATGCCGTACATATATATTCAGTGCTTCCAATACTCCGGCTGCAACTGCCGCTGCCATGGAAGCTTTGCATATTATCAAGAATGAGCCGGACAGGATTGAAAGGCTTTGGAACGTGACGAAGTATGCGTTAAGGCGTTTTAAAGAAGAAGGATTTGAAATCGGCGATACGGAAAGCCCCATTATTCCGCTGTATGTGCGTGATGCGAAAAAGACTTTCCTGGTTACCAAACTGGCATTTGACGCAGGTGTCTTCATTAATCCGGTTATACCTCCGGCTTGTGCGCCACAAGATACGTTGGTACGTTTTGCCCTTATGGCGACTCATACTACTGAGCAGGTTGAACGTGGAGTGCAGGCACTGAAAAAGATATTTGTAGAGCAAGGTATAATCAAATAGTTCTTGAAAAACTTGCAGGTTTTATAGAAAAAACGTACCTTTGCATCCGCAAAAACAAAGGTACGTTTTTTTCGGGGTGTAGCGCAGCCCGGTAGCGCGCCTGGTTTGGGACCAGGTGGTCGCAGGTTCGAATCCTGTCGCCCCGACAAAAAGCAAGGGATTATGTCACTCACCGATGGCATAATCTCTTTTTGCATTTTTATTATGCACATTTATTATTAGTGGGTGTCCTTGTACCAGTTCGTCTGCGTTTTTACATTTGCAATACTTCTGTTCTCTGACAGGTCGGAGATTGTAATTCCTGAAAATGTATTTATAGGATGCTGCTCGCCTGTATACACTGAATAATATGTTTCCGTATTTGCTTTGTATGGTACCAATTTGTTGAGCTGGGTATTGAACATTTCCGCAAGCGACGTATCTATATAAAGGTGTGAAGCATAATCGCCAAAGTCGAAGAAAATGGTGTTTTCATATCCGTCGAGGTCTTGTATCTCAGCTACATCACAAGGTAAATCAGGACAAGCCTCATTGATTTGTTTCATAATATATGCCATCTCCGTAATTTCGCGGCAATCGACAACACCGATGGTTCCACATGGTGTGCTGTAATTGGAGTAGTATTCGTAAAACTTGTCGACAACATTTTTATAGTTGTTATTCAGAAGGTCGATGCCTATTTCACCATAAGGCATTCCTGTCAACATGATTTCGCATGTTGATGCAATCAAGTGGTCTGTTGCATCTTTAAGGTCGTATGCAGTTTCTATGTTTGACATATAACAATCGTCAAACAAGATGTATTCCATCTTTATCCCTGTATTTACAATGCCTTCAGCGAGAGTTGTTATGTCAGTTTGATAATCAGGGGCTCCGCCATCGCCGGTTCCGAAGAACCGTGTCTGGGGGATTTGCTTGTTTCTGATATTCATTATTGCGGCCCGTGTGCTTATGTTTGTACCGGCAGGCATCCAACCAGTGCCGTGGCATCCTATGGCCATAGCATAGTTTTCGGCTGGTGCGGCATTCATAGCGTCGTTGATTATTGAGGTTATTCCTTCAGCGGTGGTATAATCGCAAGTGCTGAAATAATATTGCTTAAGCGTGTCACGTTGGCATGCTCCGTCATGGTAATATATCCTGATGAGATTTGACAGTTCCCTACTTTCTGATATGAATACCAGCAGGGCGTTACCGTCAGTCCCGTGGTTTTCCTCAATGGCCTTTTCGAATGACGTGATATTGTTTAACAGGCTTTGATACATATTGCCGCCGCCAGACCAAGGCATATACATGAACAAGGTCTGTTTGGCCGGTTCTGTATAACCTGGTATGTCAGGATTGTCGTTGATTTCTTCATCATTGCATGATGAAAGCATGAGCGGTGTGACAATAATTGATATAGAAAACAGTGTTTTCTGCAAAAAGTTTAGTGCTTTCATTCAAGATTTTGGCTTATGGTTATATCGGGATATAAAAATGAACCGTGCCGGTTCGCATGATTTTTCCCGGCACGGTTCGTCTTAAGTGTATTATTTCTTGCTTCTCAGCTCGTCCAAAGAAAGCTTTAATGCGGCGATTTTTTCTTCCGAATCGCTTTTCTTTTTCCTTTCCAATGCAACGACAGCTTCTGGCGCATTGGCTACAAACTTTTCGTTGGCAAGCTTTTTGTTTATTCCTGCAAGGAAGCCTTCAAGATGCTTCAGCTGTGCCTCTTGTTTCTCTATTTCTGCAGCAACATCAATAAGATTGCCCACAGGCACGGCAAATTCATCTGTTCCAATCATGAATTGCACAGTATCGGCAGCCTTTTCATTTACAATGTTTATTGCCGTCAAGTTGGCCATCTTGATTGTAACGTCGTTGTAAGTGGCGTATTTGTTCTCATTTATCGCCAGCAATTCAAGGCTCTCCTTTGGAGATATGTTCTTTTGGTTTCTTACTGTCCTGACATTGCTTATGATTTGTTTAACGCATTCAATGTCGTCTGCAAGTTTTTTGTCTTCGTCAGTCGGGGCCGCGATAGAAAGGTGGTCTAACATAATGCTTTCTCCATCTTTGCGGTCGTATATGTGTTGCCACAGTTCTTCTGTGATGAACGGCATGAACGGATGAAGCATTTTTAGCAGGTTGTTGAAGAAGCTTAGGGTCATGTCGTATGTCTCACGGTCGATAGGTGACCCGTAAGCCGGTTTCACCATCTCAAGGTACCAACTTGAGAATTCATCCCAGAAGAGACGGTATACAGCCATAAGGGCTTCTGATATGCGGTACTTTTTGAACAAATCGTCAAGTTCGGCATTTGTCGTCTTGAGTTTTGACTCAAACCATTTTACCGCTATTCTGTTTTCATTTGGTTGTGTTTTGTCCGCTACTTCCCAACCTTTTACAAGGCGAAAGGCGTTCCAAATCTTATTGTTGAAATTACGTCCTTGTTCGCACAGGCTTTCATCAAACAATATGTCGTTTCCAGCAGGTGCGGACAACATCATGCCCATGCGCACGCCGTCAGCTCCGAATTTCTCTATAAGCTCAATCGGGTCGGGGCTGTTGCCAAGGCTTTTGCTCATCTTGCGGCCGAGTTTGTCGCGTACAATGCCTGTGAAATATACATTTTTGAAAGGCATCGTACCACGGTATTCATATCCAGCCATTATCATACGGGCCACCCAGAAAAATATAATGTCAGGCGCTGTTACAAGGTCGGAAGTTGGGTAATAATACTTGATGTCTTCATTTTCAGGGTTGTTTATTCCGTCGAATACCGATATGGGCCAAAGCCATGATGAGAACCATGTATCAAGGCAATCGTCATCTTGGCGCAGGTCAGATACAGTAAGATTATAGTTGCCGCATTTTTCCTTGGCCAGTTCAAGCGCTTTTTCTGGAGTTTCAGCAACCACATATCCTGCATTGTTAGGAAGATAATACGCAGGGATGCGATGCCCCCACCACAATTGTCGGCTGATGCACCAGTCTTTTATGTTTTCAAGCCAGTGCTGGTATGTATTCTTATATTTCGAAGGATAAAATTTGATATCGTCATCAATTACAGGCTTAAGAGCGAGGTCTGCGAAATGTTGCATTTTCAGGAACCACTGTGTTGAAAGCTTTGGCTCTATGGGGACGTTCGTTCTTTCAGAGAAGCCTATTTTATTGGTGTAGTCTTCCACTTTCTCCATCAATCCGGCTCCCTTCAAATCTTGCTCGATTTGCTTACGCACGTCCATGCGGTCCATACCTACGTATAGGCCGGCAGCTTCGGATATTGTGCCGTCATCGTTGAATATGTCAATTGTTTCAAGATTGTGTTTCAAGCCTAAAGCATGGTCATTGACATCGTGTGCAGGAGTGACTTTTAGACAGCCCGTACCAAATTCAATATCAACATATCCATCTTCAATGACTGGAATCTGACGGTTTACAAGGGGAACTATTACGTGTTTTCCTTTCAGCCATGCGTTTTTGGGGTCGTCCGGATTAATACACATGGCTGTGTCTCCCATTATAGTTTCAGGACGTGTTGTCGCCACAATTGCATATTTCCCAGGTTCCTCCACAACCATGTACCTAAGATAATACAGTTTGCTGTGTTCTTCTTTGTAAATGACTTCCTCGTCGCTAAGCGCGGTTTTGGCCTTGGGGTCCCAGTTTACCATGCGAACACCACGGTAGATAAGCCCTTTGTTATAAAGGTCGCAGAAAACCTTTATAACCCCTTCAGAACGCTTTTCGTCCATAGTGAAAGCTGTACGGTCCCAATCACAACTGGCACCGAGCTTCCTTAACTGTTTTAATATTATTCCTCCGTGCTCATGAGTCCAGTCCCACGCGTGTTTAAGAAATTCGTCACGTGTAAGGTCGGTTTTCTTTATTCCTTGTTGTGTCAGCTTGTTGACGACCTTTGCTTCTGTCGCTATGGACGCATGGTCGGTTCCGGGCACCCAACAAGCATTCTTGCCTTCCATTCTTGCACGTCTGACAAGAATGTCTTGGATTGTGTTGTTAAGCATATGTCCCATGTGCAATACTCCAGTGACGTTTGGTGGAGGTATTACTATTGTGTATGGCTCTCGTCCGTCAGGTTTACTGCTGAACAACTTGTTGTCAAGCCAATATTGGTACCATTTCGATTCAACCTCTTTCGGGTCGTATTTACTTGCTAATTCCATTTTTGTATGATGATATTTATTTTATTCAATAAAAAACGATGCAAATTTACTAAATATTCATGGAAAATATCTACATTTGCATTATTAAATTGTTATTTATGCATACAAGAGAAGAAAAATTGGAAGCTTTCGGTAGGCTTCTTGATGTATTGGATACTTTGCGTGTGAAATGCCCGTGGGACAGGAAGCAGACAAATGAAAGCCTTAGGCCAAATACAATAGAAGAAACTTTTGAATTGTGTGACGCATTGATGAAGGGCGACACTAAAAATGTCTGCAAAGAACTTGGTGATGTGTTGTTGCACGTATGCTTTTATGCTCTCATCGGTAGTGAAACCGGCGAGTTTGACATTGCGGATGTATGCAATATGGAGGCAGACAAGCTTATATTCAGGCATCCTCATGTGTATGGAAATGTACAAGCAGATACAGCTGACAAGGTAACGGAGAATTGGGAACAAATCAAATTGAAGGAAAAAGACGGAAATAAAAGTGTTCTTTCCGGAGTTCCAGACGCCTTGCCTTCTTTGATTAAGGCATACAGGATACAGGATAAAGCAAGAAATGTCGGATTTGACTGGGAAGACAAGGGCGATGTATGGAAAAAAGTACGTGAAGAGCTTGAAGAACTTGAAACGGAACTGCGAAAAGAGGATAAAGAAAAGTCTACCGCAGAGTTGGGCGATTTTTTGTTTAGCGTAATTAATGCTGCACGGCTTTACCATTTAAATCCAGATAACGCGTTAGAGCATACCAATCAAAAATTTATAAGGCGTTTCAATTATATAGAAGACCATTCAATAAAAATTGGTAAGTCTCTGAAAGACATGAGTTTGGACGAAATGGATAAACTATGGAATGAAGCGAAAGAATTTGAAGGACAATAAAAGTGACGGAAATGAAAACATTTAAGCTTCTATTTATATCATTGTGTGCAATGGTTGTTATAGGTTGTGCCGATAAGAAAAAAAATCTTCCGATAATAAAAGCCGTAGGCGATAGCACTGTTGTCGATTCAACGGTTTACGGCCGGTGTGGAGAAGGAACAGCGATGCACACGCTTGAACTTGTTACAGACAAAGGTGACACCGTTGTTTATACACTTGAGGGTGTTGACACTTGTGCAAATGTACAAGGAGGGCTTTTCGTCGGAGACAGGATTGCTGTAATAGGAGAAAAAGTGGAAGGCTTGAACGAGGAAATGTTTGCTAAGAAAGTGATAAATCTTACATCTTTGCTTGGAACATGGAGCAGTCTTGAAAAGAAGTTTGAGATAGCTGAAGGTGGCGCAGTTATAAGCAATACCGGGGAGCCTAAGCCTTATGCTGAATGGAAAATATTAAACGGAAAACTGGTACTTACGCCAGATACATTTGACATTTATGAGTTAGGCCCGGATTCATTGTACTTGGAAAATGACAAAGGTATTTATGGATATAAGCGTTTACAAAAACATATTGTTACTATAGAAGATGTTAAGAGTGACAAATAACAATTTCGGAAATTTATATGCAACCATTTAATGTCCGCATTCTTGGCTGCGGCAGTGCATTGCCGACTTTAAGGCATTATGCTTCTTCCCAAATTGTCGAGGTAAGAGGCAAGGCCTTTATGGTGGATTGTGGGGAAGGTACGCAAATCCAGATTAGAAAGGCAAGAGTGCATTTTAACAAAGTTATTGCTGTTTTTATCAGTCATTTGCATGGCGACCATTGCTTTGGTTTGATTGGCCTGATTTCCACTTTCGGAATGCTTGGGCGTACGGCACCGTTGCATATATATGCTCCGAAAGAATTTGAGGAAATCTTGAAGATGCAAATGGATTTCTTCTGCAGGGGATTGGAGTATGAAGTCTTTTTTCACAGTGTCGATACAACCAAGGCAGATGTCGTATATGAAGACAAGAGCATTATTATAAAATCTATCCCTCTTGACCATCGGATAAATTGTTGCGGCTATATGTTTTCTGAAAAACCAACATTGCCGCATATAAGACGGGACATGATAGACTTTTACAATATTCCCGAATGCTTCAGGAACAACATCAAAAACGGAGCGGATTGGGTGGCTTCTGATGGGAGTGTGGTTCCCAATTCGCGTCTAACGTCGCCGAGTGCCCCTCCGCGTTCTTATGTTTATTGTTCGGATACAAAATACATGCCTGCCCTTTACAAACTTATTGAGGGTGTAGATTTGCTTTACCATGAGGCGACCTACGCGAATGACAATGCGGACAGGGCTGATTTGTATTATCACAGTACGGCCTGTCAGGCTGCGACAGTAGCCCTGAAGGCTCAGGCGAAAAAACTTGTTCTCGGGCATTTTTCCGCCCGTTATGAAGATGAAAAGATGATACTTGAGGAAGCCCGTTCAATATTTCTCAATACGTATCTTGCCAATGAAATGGAAGTTTTTGACGTGTAAAAGTGTAAAAAACTTTCATTAAATTTTGATTTGTAATAAATTAAATGTATCTTTGCCATGATAAAATGAATACTTATGACAAAAAAGTTACTCATAATACCATTTGTTGTGGCTTTATCGTTTGTCATTCCGGCATATAGTCACACTGTAGCTGCGGTGGAGATAATTGATTTCGACAATCAGGAAGTCAATATTTCAGTTAAGGCTTCAAAGATACATATTACAGGAGCTGAAGGTGAAACCATGCATATATATAATGTCGCAGGCGTGCGTGTCATGAGTGTTAAGGTTGGCAGTCAAGATTGGTATTATGACTTAAGCTTGCCAAAAGGTTGTTACATCGTAAAGGTTGGTAGAACTACAAGGAAAGTATCAATCAAGTAGCATTAGTCTTTTTGTCTTGTCAAGAATAGCATCCATTTTGTTGCTTGGTGTTCTTGTGCTTCTTTCTTGTCGTGAGAAAACAAGCAATCCTAATAAAGAACTTACGCTGGACGCTTTTTCCGAATTGGGAGATGAGCGTTACCGTATCGATGTAGGTGAAATCCGAGAGAATATTGCCGGCTTGGCAGGGAAGGACAAAGCCTTGTCGTCAGTTGACAGGCAAGTCGGAAAATACTATTCAGACAGCAACCCTTTTATTTGGATTAACCGCAACGGGCTATATGACCGTACAGACACGCTTCTTTCAATAATCAGTCAGGCTTCACGGCAAGGACTGAGCTTAAATATGCTGAGGGTTGCCAGGATACAGGAAGACATAAAGCGCATCCGCAATCTGAATATTGATGCGGACGGACAAAGTATCAATATGGTTTTGGCGCGATTGGAATATAATCTGACAAGGGCATATTTCCGTTATGCTTCATATACGCGTTTCGGACTTGTAAACCCGGACTATTTTTATAATAATCTTGAAGAAGTCAGAGAAGATTCTGTTGTTACAAGGTATAAAAATCTATCTGAAATCCGTGCCGAACGTCCTAACAGGGCTTTTTATGAATGTGCTGTATCAAAAGCATTCAATGACAGTGTCGGTGAATTTCTTACGGCATTGCAACCACGCAATGAGCTTTATGCCAAATTGACTAAGCGGCTTAACAGTGAAAGGCTTTCAAAGAGCGAGCGTATTAAAACTATTTGTAATATAGAGCGTTGCAGGTGGAGATTGAAGTTATTGTCAAAGCAGTCATTTCCTGATAAATATATTGAAGTTAACATACCTTCATATTCGTTGCGTGCAATCGACAAAGGGGATGTGTTACAGATGCGTGTAGGATGTGGAACGGTGGCAAACAAGACGCCTTTGCTGGCTTCCCGTATAACACGTATGGATGTAAACCCCCAATGGATAGTTCCTAAGAGCATATCCAAGGGGTTCGTCAGCAATTATGAGTATATGCACAAGATGGGAATGTTTGTCTTTGACAAGAAAGAAGGCAAACTTCCGCCAGAACAGGCTTCGTATGAAAAAGTCATGAACGGAGAGCAATACATTATCCAGTCTGGAGGTCCGAAGAACTCGTTAGGGCGAATTATTTTCCGCTTTGACAATAATTTTTCGGTATTCCTTCATGACACTTCTTCGCCTTGGGTTTTCCAGAGGGAGCGGAGGGCTGTGAGCCATGGGTGTGTAAGGGTAGAGAAGCCGTATGAGCTGGCAAAATTCTTGTTGGGGGATATTGACAGTGAAACGGAAGAAAAACTTAAGTATTCAATGACGGTAAGGCTTGTGAACGATAATGACTCCTTGGCGAAAAACAAGGTTGACCGAAAGCGCCTTGTCAACTCATTATACGTTAAGCCTTCTATTCCCTTGTTCATCACATATTTCACAGTTTATTACGGCGGTAACGGGGAACTTGCTGACTATCAGGACGTTTACGGGTATGATGAAGCTTTGGCTGAGAAGTTGAAACCATATGTAGAATAAATATGGCAGAAATCGACGAACAGATATGCAAGTTGCTTGCGTCAGAAAACACGAGGCTTAAGGCTTTTGAGATGATTGTAAAGTCTTATAGCGAATGCTTGTATTGGAAAATACGGTGCATTGTGCTTACTCATGAAGACGCCGATGACGTTTTGCAAAACACATTCCTGAAAGCGTGGAGCAATATAGACTCTTTCCATGGCAAGTCCAAATTGTCAACGTGGCTTTATAGCATAGCCATAAATGAAGCTCTCGACAATCTTCGCAAGAGCAAGAATGCGTTGAAAGTTGGCGTGGCGGATGATGGCATGTCTGTTGCGGGGAAGCTTCTGGCTGATGAATATTTTGACGGTGACGAGGCGCAGGCTCTGTTAATGCAGGCTGTAGCCATGCTTCCTGACGTACAGCGTACAGTGTTCAATCTCCGATATTTTGACAATATGAAATACAGCGAGATGAGTGCAGTCCTGAATACGTCAGAAGGCGCATTGAAAGCATCTTATCATATTGCCGTAAGGAAGATTTCCGAATATTTGCATCTGCATGAATGATTTTGTCCGCAAGGATTAAACTTTCTGTGCTAAGAAACGTCAAAAGTGTAAAAGGAAATTGCTATGACAGATGAACTTTTGCTGGAACAGAAATTTGGCAAACGTCGGCCGTTCAAAGTTCCTGAAGGATACTTTGACCGTATAGAAAGCGATGTGATGTGCCAAGTCATGCATAGGGCCAAGCTCCGCAAGCGTAACGGCCTTCGTTTCATGCGTCCTGCGGCATGGGCTGCTTGTGCGGCCGCTGTGATAGTGGTTGGAATATTATGTATAGGAAAAGGCGGAACTGACAGCAACCATATTCAGGGGACTGATTTAAGCGGCGTCATGACTTCGGCAAGCGCTGACTACATCATGGATGAAATGTCTGATTACGCAATGTTTGACAATGATGATTATTATTCTTTTATTGCAGATGAGTGATATGTTTTTTAGGCGGTTGTTGTTTTCCCTGGCACTGCTTTGCATCGCCGTTTGCGCTGATGCACAAGGCAAGCACGGCAGGTTTACTCCGGAACGCTTCCAGGCAGAACTTGAGCAATATATCGTGAAAAAGGCATGCCTGACGCCCAAAGAGGCTGCTGCTTTTTTTCCCGTTTACCGGGAGATGCGCGACAAGCAACGTCTTGTACATAAAAAGATGAAAGGCATGAAGCGCATAAAGCCGGTTACTGATGCTGAGTGCAAGAAAAATATAAAGATGTGTGACGAAGCGGAGATTGAAATAAAAGAAATACAAAAAGCATATCATGACAAGTTCATCATGATGCTTCCTGCAAAGAAGGTGTATGATATTCTCAATGCCGAAGACAGGTTTCATCGGCAGATGTTCAAGCGTACAGCCAACAAGAACAGGAAAAAATAAATGGCGGTTGGCTATGCATGGCCGTGCAATGGCTTGCCGGCTATGTTCCAGCCTTTTCCGGGCATGTATGCAAAAGGCCGTGTTTTGCAGCGCAAAACACGGCCTTTTGTTTTATGTTTTGCCTTGTATTGCATTGTAATATGCGGTCTTTTATAAATCGGTATATATTCATTTGCCAGCTTTGCGTTCTTTGTTATAATTAAAATTAGTATCTTTGCACCCCATTATATTTCCGTCAACTAAAAAATTTCTGTTATTAATGAACTCAAGGCTGAAAGGTGTTTTGTGTGGTGTGGGGGCAGCCGTCAGTTATGGCATGAATCCTCTTGGAGCATTGCCGTTGTATGCTGATGGAATAAACACGACTTCCGTGTTGTTTTACCGGTACGGACTTGCAGTCATACTGTTGGGTCTGTTCATGGCTGTAGAGCGTAAGTCGTTTTCCATAACGCTGAAGGAATTTGTAATTCTGGTTCCGTTGGGTGTTTTGTTCGCCCTATCGTCATTGACTTTGTTTGCCAGTTTTCATTTTATGGATGCCGGAGTGGCAAGTACGCTCCTGTTTGTTTACCCTGTCATGGTGGCAATTATTATGGCTATTTTTTTTAAGGAACGCATAACATTTGTAACGGTTTTATCCATACTTCTTTCGCTTTCCGGCATAGCATTGCTTTACCGCGGTGGTGATGGGGGTGTGCTTGATACCACAGGTGTGCTGCTTGTAATGCTGTCGTCGCTTACATACGCATTGTACATAGTTATAGTTAACAAGTCGTCATTGCGTATGTCGTCGTTAAAACTTACGTTTTATGTGCTTCTGGTTGGTGTGTTGTTAATCACGTCTTGTTCGTTTTTTGGCGACGGCGAAACCCGAATACAAATTCTCACCACTCCGAGCATGTGGCTTCATGCGTCTATTTTGGCGGTGTTTCCAACCATCGTTTCGCTTCTGCTTATGGTCGTAGCCGTTCATGAAATCGGTTCCACGCCGACGGCAGTGATTGGCGCCCTTGAGCCGTTAACTGCTGTAATGCTGGGAGTTACGTTGTTTGGTGAAGAACTTACTTTACGTCTTTCCGTTGGTATAACGCTTATACTTTCTGCCGTGATATTGATTATATTGGGCAACTCGATTTCATTGAACCGTATAACGGTGGTTGTGGGCAATTTCGGACATCTGCTGGCGAAGTATTGGCGTTGGAAATGAAAATCATATAGTATGCCGGAGCGTGAGATTATCCATATAGACATGGATGCTTTTTTTGCTTCAGTAGAGCAGAGAGACAACCTTGAACTTCGCGGCAAACCTATTGCAGTGGGCTTTGACGGACCGCGTGGGGTAGTGTCTACGGCAAGTTATGAGGCGAGAAAGTACGGAGTGCGCTCGGCTATGTCTATAGCTAAGGCCAAGAGGCTGTGTCCGCAGCTCATAATCGTTTCTTCAGACCATAGCCGTTATAAGGAGGTTTCCATGCAGGTGCATGAGATATTTGAAAGGTTTACTGACATTATTGAGCCTCTTTCAATCGATGAAGCCTTTTTGGATGTTACGGCAAATGACAGTGGTTTGTCTGCTTGTGAGATTGCTGAGGAGATAAGGCGCAGCATAAGGGAAGAACTGCATCTTACGGCTTCGGCAGGTGTGTCGTATAATAAGTTTCTTGCAAAAATCGCATCAGACTATAACAAGCCTGATGGAATGTTTGCCGTAAGCAGGGAGCAGGCATCTGATTTTATAGATGCATTGCCTGTCGAGAAGTTTTGGGGAGTAGGGCCGAAAACGGCATTTATGATGCATAAGATGGGGATTTTCTGTGGTAAACATTTGCGCCAATGTTCGCTGGGGCACTTGGTGGATGTATTCGGTAAGCCAGGAGAACTGTATTATAGTTTTGCACACGGGATAGACAATCGCATGGTTGAGCCGGTCAGGGAACGTAAGTCTGTGGGCTGTGAACAGACTTTCCTGGAAGATATAAACAGGAAGTCTGCCATAATAATAGAGCTTTACCATATAGTGACGGAACTTTCAAGACGGTTGTGCAAAAGCGGTTTTGAAGGTTGCACATTGACACTTAAAGTGAAGTTTTATGATTTTACACAGATGACGAAAAGTCTGACAGCGGCTAAGCCTTTGAAAAGTAAAGATGAGATATTGCCTATGGCCAAACAGCTGATGGCGCATGTCGATTATGAAGCAAAGCCAGTACGGCTTATAGGCCTTTCCGTTTCAAATCCACCTGATGCGTGTAAACGTGCGGAATGGGTTGAAGGGAATTTCGACTTCAAGGATTAGCACGATTTTAATTGGCTATGGCTTGCATTTATAGAATTTGTTTAGTACTTTTGCAACGATTAAAAAAATATCAAATAAAATTGCAAGATGAAACAGACTAAGATTGTAGCTTCGATAAGCGACCGTAGATGTGATGTGGATTTCATCCGCCAATTATTTGATGCCGGTGTGAATGTTGTAAGGATGAATACCGCACATGCCACACCAGAAGGTATTAAGAAGATAATAAGGAATACGCGGGCTGTCAGTAAACACATCGGGATATTGATTGACACGAAAGGCCCCGAAGTGCGGACAACAGACAATGATGCTCCGATTGATTACAAGACGGGAGATGTTGTAAAGATATTCGGACGTCCTGAAATGAAGACGGAGCACGACATACTCAACCTTTCTTATGAGAATTTTGCAAATGATGTCCATATAGGTGACGACATCTTGTTTGATGACGGCGCGATAGACATGAAGGTTATAGGCATCAATGGCCCTGCAGTTGTTGCGCAAGTGCAGAATGACGGTGTACTTGGTTCACACAAGAGCGTGAACGTTCCGGGTGTACATATCGACCTGCCGGCATTGACGGAAAAGGACAAACGCAACATTCTTCTCGCCATTGAAGAAGACATTGACTTCATTGCGCATTCATTCGTCCGCAGCAAGGATGATGTCTTGGCCGTGCAGAAAATCCTTGACGAGCATGGAAGCGATATAAAGATAATTTCAAAAATCGAGAATCAGGAAGGGGTTGACAACATTGATGAAATCATTGAGGCTTCGTATGGCATCATGATAGCTCGAGGCGACCTTGGAATTGAAGTCCCGATAGAGAAGATTCCTGGCATACAGCGCATGATTATACGCAAATGCCGTATAGCGAAGAAACCCGTCATTGTGGCTACGCAGATGCTTCACACAATGATAAATAATCCGAGACCGACTCGTGCAGAAGTTACAGACATTGCAAATGCCATCTATTACCGCACGGATGCGCTTATGCTTAGCGGCGAGACGGCAAGTGGCAAGTACCCGGTTGAAGCTGTCAGGACAATGGCGTCTATTGCCGAACAGGCTGAACAGGATAAAATGTTCGACCATGACTTTGACTTTAGCATGAGCAACGATTGCGACGTAACGGAATTTCTGGCACGTAATGCCATAGAAGCTACAGAGTTGCTTGGCGTTAAGGGTATTATAACAGACAGCAAGACTGGGCGTACAGCGAGAAATCTTGCATCCTTCCGTGGCCCCAACCCGGTGTTGGCTATCTGCTACAAGGAAAAAGTACAACGGTGGCTGGCATTGAGCTACGGTGTAATACCTGTAGCACAGCATGAGCAAATCGGTCCGCAGCAGCAATTTCTTGCAGCCTTGCGTATGTTGCGGCAAAAAGGTTACATCTGCATGGATGACAAGATTGCATATTTGAGTGGTAGTTTCGGCGAAGGAGGAGGAACAACCTTCTTGGAAATAAACAAGGTTTGTGATGTTTTCAACCGGACTTACGAGTTTCATCTGCCCAATACATACAGGTAAGATAAAAGATATTTAAAATGAAAACGGCCGCATCATCAGATGCGGCCGTTTTCATTTTAGCTGCTTATTTAACAGGTATCTTTCCGACACGGCGTTGATGACGTCCGCCTTCAAAAGATGTCTTGAAGAAAACATCAAGTATTTTCTCGGCGGTGTTGTTGTCAATAAACCGTCCCGGCAATACTATAACATTGGCATCGTTGTGCTGACGGATAAGCTCGCTGATTTCAGGAGACCATACAAGACCTGCTCTTACGCCTTGGTGCTTGTTCAGGGTTATGGCCATGCCTTCTCCGCTACCGCAGATGCCTATGCCTGGATAAACCTCGCCGCTTTCTATGCCTTCGGCCAGGGCATGTGCAAAATCAGGATAGTCGCAACTCATATCGCTGTAAGTTCCGTAGTCTTTATACGGGTATCCGTGTTGCTCAAGATATTGCACTACAAACTTTTTTAGAGGGAAACCAGCATGGTCGCATGCTATTCCGACTGTCTTAATTTCCATAATTTAGTCCTCCATGAATGCTTTAACCTGTTTGTATACGTTTTCGGCTGTGTATCCGAGTTTCTCGTCCAACACCTTGTAAGGAGCAGAGAAACCGAAGCTTTGCATACCGAATACCTTTCCGTTTGTGCCGACAAGACCTTCAAGTGTGACAGGCAGACCAGCCGTCATACCGAATATCTTGGCTCCAGCCGGAAGTATGCTTTCCTGATACTCCTTGCTTTGGCTGCGGAACAGGCCTTCGCTCGGTACGCTTACGATGCGGATTTTCATGCCGTCCTTGCGCAATAGCTCGGCTCCGGCAACAAGGGTTGATACTTCTGAACCGTCGGCAAGCAGGATTATGTCAAAGTCTTCGTCAGACCCTGCAACGACATAAGCGCCCTTGCGAGCTTGCTCGTAGTCGTTCCCGGCCGGCAGTTTTGCTATGTTCTGGCGCGAGAAGATGAGGGCTGTAGGTGTCTCGGTGTTCTCCATCGCCATTGCCCAGCATACGGTAGTCTCGTCTGCATCGGCCGGGCGGAATACGCGGACGCTGTCCTTTCCGTGGTGGTTCTTGAGCTTTTCCATAAGCCTTATCTGGGCTTCCTGCTCAACAGGCTCGTGTGTGGGGCCGTCTTCGCCTACGCGGAATGCGTCGTGAGTCCAGATGAACTTGATTGGCACTTCCATCAAGGCTGCCATGCGTACCGCAGGTTTCATGTAATCGGAGAATACGAAGAACGTACCACATGCAGGTATCACGCCGCCGTGCAGGTACATACCTATACACATGCAGGCCATTGTAAGCTCGCTGACACCAGCCTGGAAGAACGCTCCTGTGAAATCGTCCTTGGTGAGAGATGTGGTCTTTTTCAGGAAACCGTCTGTCTTGTCGCTGTTAGACAGGTCTGCCGATGCGCATATCATGTTGGGCACTTGCTCTGCCAATACGCCGAGGCAAGCGGCTGATGCGGCGCGTGTAGCGGCTCCTTCCTTTTGTGCAAGCACGCTCCAGTCAACTTTGGGCGCGTTGCCGCTGAACCATTCTTTCATCAAAGCGGCCTTTTCCGGGTTAGCCTTCGCCCAGGCCTCTTCGGCTGCACGGCGCTCTGCTACGATTTTTTTCAGTTCCTCTGCACGCTTAGCATAAAGTTCCTTTACTTCAGGGAATATCTGGAACGGGTTTTCAGGGTCGCCGCCGAGGTTTTTCACAGTGTTTACATAGGCGTCGCCACCAAGCGGTGCGCCGTGTGTCTTGATGCTGTGCTCGTAGCTTGTTCCGTCGTCCTTGAGTGCGCCTTTACCCATGACGGTCTTGCCGATGATGAGGGTGGGGCGGTGTTCTTCTTTCTGTGCGGCGGTCAATGCTGCGCGGATTTCGTCGGGGTCGTTGCCGTTAATCTTGATGACGTTCCATCCCCATGCCTTGTATTTTGCCTCGGTGTCCTCGTCCATAACGGCGCTGCATTCTGTAGAAAGCTGAATGTCGTTGGAGTCATAGAACATGATGAGGTTGTTCAGGCCGAGTATTCCGGCGATGCGTCCTGTGCCTTGTGAAATCTCTTCCTCAACGCCTCCGTCAGAGATGTATGCGTAGATTTTGTGCTGCATAACCTCTTTGCCGAGACGTGCCTCGAGGAACTTCTCTGCAACTGCGGCTCCGGCGGCAAACGTGTGTCCCTGTCCAAGCGGGCCTGACGTGTTTTCTATGCCGCGCTCTATGTCGCGCTCGGGGTGTCCGGGAGTAGGAGAACCCCACTGGCGGAATTCTGCCAGTTCATCGAGTGTGAACTTGCCTTGCAGGCAAAGTGCGCTGTAAAGCATGGGCGACATGTGCCCCGGGTCAAGATAAAAGCGGTCACGGCCTGCCCATGACGGGTTTTCCGGGTCATAGACTAAGAATTCAGAGAAAAGTACATTGATGAAGTCTGCACCTCCCATGGCGCCACCTGGATGTCCTGACTTTGCTTTTTCAACCATTGAGGCTGCCAAGATACGAATGTTGTCAGCAGCCTTGTTCATTAATTTTTTGTCGTTCATTGGATAAAATAGTATTAAACGTTAGTAAGCTGAGGTTGGTTCCGGCCACGTGGGTTACATGGCGCAACTTGTTGTTGCATGAGATAAGCTGCGTTTGCAATTCGGGGCATGTCCGCAGTGCGCCTACTCGCATAGTCCTTCTGCAAAGATAATGCAAACGGGTGGCAGGCGAGCTTGCTTGCATTTTCCCGAATGCTGCTTATTTTCTGCAAAGATAAGAAAAATTGTGCCAATTACAAAAGAAATGGCAGCTTAAAAACACCAAAAGCTTAGATGAGTACAGAGGGCATTTGTATTCGTTTCATTTTTGTTATTTTTGGTTTCATGTTGGGCTTGTCTGCAATGTACGGCTTGCTTCTGCGGCTGGATACTTGTCATTACGCTTGACAGCCAGCCCGTATGCCTGGCGTTGTTTCCGCCGCGTTTCATGTCCGGCAGGGTGCTGTCAGGTTGTCAGTGAATGCTCAACAGTAATGTTTTTCCTAACTTCCTGGTTTGCAGATGGTTGCGGCAGCGCATCCGATGCGGTTGCAAAACGCCGTGTTTTACACTGCAAAAGGCCGTCTTTCGTATTATGAAAGACGGCCTTTTGCAGTGTGTTTTGATGTGTCTTTGCAGGCAACGGCCTGTTGCTGACAGTTTGTCAGCCAAGCCGTTGCAGATGTACTATTCGTTGAAAAGAGCCGTCTCGGTGAACTTCCCTAACTCCTGATACTTATTGTATAGCTCTGCGTAAGCCTTTACGTTGTCAGGGTTGGGCTTGTATTCTTTCGAGAAACCGCTGTTCATGTTGGCTATCGCGTCTTCAACCTTTGTGTAAACGCCGGCTGCCGTCGCGGCGAACATTGCGGCTCCGAGGGCGCAGGCCTGGTCGGTGTTGCAGACTTTGATAGGCTTGTTGATTACGTCGCACATGGTCTGCATCACAAACGGCGACTTCAACGCAATGCCGCCGATGCCGATAACATTGTCAATCACCACGCCTTCATGCTCGAAGCGGTCAACGATGGCTTTTGTTCCGTACGCCGTGGCCTCTACCAATGCGCGGAATATTTGTGGAGCTGTAGACCCAAGCGTAAAGCCCGCAATTGTTCCTTTTAGCAGCTGGTTGGCGTCAGGTGTGCGCCGCCCGTTAATCCAGTCTGTGGCAATCATGGTGCTTTCGCTTACAGGTACTTTCTCAGCTTCTTCCGTGAGGCTGACTATTATCTTGTCACACGTGTCTTCAACAACCTTGCTTATCTCTTCTTCAGACAGTTTTCCGCCTATAACCTGCGGCAGGATGTTGCACACGGGAAATTCAAGTATGCGCCTGAACATGGCATACACATCGCCGAAGCTCGACTGCCCGGCCTCAAGACCTACCATGCCGGGAATTACGCTGCCGTCAACCTGGCCGCAGATGCCCTTGATGCACTTTGTGCCAATCTCGTCATACGATGCCACCATGACATCACAGGTTGACGTTCCGATGACACGTACCAGCGTGTGCGGCGTAACGCCTGCACCCACTGCACCCATGTGGCAGTCGTAAGCACCGCCAGCGACAACAACGTTTTCGCTCAATCCGAGCCTGTCGGCCCACTCTTTGCAAAGGTGGCCTACAGGTTTGTCGGCGGTTTCGGTGTTTGTGAACAGCCTGTCGCGGAAACCTGCAAGTTTCGGGTCAATCGATGTGAGGAACTCTTCGGGCGGCAGTCCGTTCCAGTCAGTGTGCCACATTGCCTTGTGTCCGCAGGCGCAACGGCTGCGCACAATATCCTTGGCCGATTTTACTCCGGTGAGAACGGCTGGCAACCACTCGCAGTACTCTACGATTGAATATGCCTTCCTGGCTACCTCCGGGTCTTCACGGAGAATGTGCAAAGCCTTAGCCCAATACCATTCAGCCGAATATATGCCGCCCTCGTATTTTATGTAGTTCACGTCCGATTTGGCGCAAGCGGCGTTAATCTCTTCTGCTTCCTTGATGGCGGTGTGGTCTTTCCATAACACGAACATTGCGTTAGGATTTTCGGCAAATTCGGGAAGCATCGCAAGCGGTGTGCCGCTTTCATCAGTAAAGGCAGGGGTTGAGCCTGTAGTGTCGAACGCTATGCCGACAACGTTTCCGGCAACATCTTTTCCGCATTGCCCCAAAGCATCCGTAACGGTGGCTTCAAGCACTTCGAGGTAGTCCTTGGGGTGTTGCCTCCATTGGTTTGCCATAGGGTCGCAATACAATCCTTTCTTCCATCTCGGATAATACTTTACGCTCGTTGCAAGTATTTCTCCGGTTCCGGCGTTTACGACAAGGGCACGTGCCGAGTCGCTTCCGTAGTCAAGTCCGATTACGTATTTGTTCATAATTCAATCTTGTTTGGAATTAAGAACGAAGAGTCAAGAATTAAGAAAGCATACAAACGTGAGCATCTTAATTCTTGACTCTTCATTCTTAATTAGTTCAACGCTTTGTTGAGCATGTAATAAACGTCGTTGAAGCGGAGTTCCTTGCGGAATTCATCCACCTTTGTGTCGTTGTTGATGAACAAGCATTCGATGCCTGCTATCTCTGCATAGTCCTGCCAGTATTCGTCGGTCAGGTCGTAAGAGAAGCAGCTGTGATGTGTTCCACCAGCGTAAATCCAGCATCCTGCACCAACCTCGAAGTTGGGTTGAGGTATCCACAGGGCGGATGCCACGGGCAGCTTGGGCAGAGGCTTCGGCTCTATGCAGTCGACATCGTTCACTATCATGCGGAAACGGTTGCCCATGTCTACGATTGTAGCCGTTACGCCTGTGCCCACTTTTGATGTGAATACAAGGCGTGCTGTCTCGCTCTTCCTTATTCCTATGCCGAGGAAATGCACTTCAAGGCGTGGCTTGGAGGCGGCGATGAGCGGACAGACTTCAAGCATGTGAGACTGCAGGATGGCGCTTTGCTCGCCGTTGAAGTTAAGCGTATAGTCCTCAAGGAACGAACATCCGTTCTCCATTCCCTGCGTCATGAACCATACAGTGCGGTAAAGTGCGGCCGACTTCCAGTCGCCTTCCGCTCCGAAACCGTAGCCTTCAGCCATAAGCCGCTGTGATGCGAGACCGGGAATTTGGTCGAAGCCCATGCCGCTATGTTCAACGTCAACGTCGCCAAGGTCGTCAAAGTTTGTTGTAAAGCCCTTCGCTCCCTTGTCCTTCAATATGGCGCGCAGTGCGAGTTCAGCCTTTGCCGAGTTCCAAACCTTCTTGTATGCTGCGGTTGATTTGTCTTCAAGTTCAGCGTCGTGGTCGTATTCCTTGAAGTATGTGCTGACGAGAGCGTCAACGTCTGCATCCTTTACATTCTTCAGGTATTCAAGAACCTCGCTGAAGGGACAATAGTCAACATGGTAGCCAAGCACCTGTTCAGCCGCTACCTTGTCGCCGTCAGTCACGGCAACGTTGTTCATCTGGTCGCCGAAACGCAGTATGAGCATGTCCTGAGAGTCTGCCCATGCGGCGCATACACGCTCCCATACGGCGATATGGTCTTGTGTCTTGGCCTCTTTCCAGTAGCCCACAACGAGCTTGCGGCGCAGGCGCATGCGTGCTATTATGTGGCCGAACTCGCGGTCGCCGTGTGCGCTTTGATTCAGGTTCATGAAGTCCATGTCGATTGTGTCCCATGGAATTTCCTCGTTGAATTGCGTATGCAGGTGGAGTAGGGGCTTGTGCAGTATCTGCAGTCCGTGTATCCACATCTTGGCAGGAGAGAATGTGTGCATCCAAGTTATTACTCCGATACATTTCTTTTCATTGTTTGCTGCGGCGAAAAGGTCGGCAACTTCCTTGCTACTGTTTGCTGTACCCTTGTACACAACCTTGATGGGCAGACGTCCGGAATTGTTCAGTCCTTCAACCATAATTTTCGAGTGGCCGTCAACTTGTGCCACTGCGTCACCTCCATAAAGAAGCTGTGCTCCTGTTATGAACCACACTTCAAAGTTCTCAAATGCTTTAACCATAGTATTGTTTTATTAGTGTTTTTGTTTATTTTTTTGTCCGTAATATGCGTTTGGCCCGTGTTTGCGGTTGAAATGCTTTTCCACAAGCAGAGGGTTCATTGTCGTTTCCGGGTTGACACACAGCGAGACGAACGCCATTTTTGCCACTTGCTCCATTACAACGGCGTTATATACAGCGTTGTCAGGGTCTTTTCCCCATGAGAAAGGCCCGTGGTTTTTCACCAATACGCCCGGAGTGTGTACATAGTTCAAGCCCTTGAAACGCTCGACTATCACTGTTCCGGTTTCTTTCTCGTATTCATTCATCTGTTCCGCGGTCATGTCAGCGGTGCATGGAATGTCGTCATGGAAATAGTCGGCGTGGGTCGTTCCGATGTTGGGAATGTCCTTGCCGGCCTGCGCCCATGCCGTGGCGTATGTCGAGTGAGTGTGTACCACGCCGCCAATCTCGGGGAATGCGCGGTACAAAGCCAAGTGTGTAGGAGTGTCAGAGGATGGGTTCAAGTCGCCTTCCACTGTCTTGCCGGTCTCCAAATCAACGACAACCATGTCGGAAACTTTCATCGTGTCGTAGTCAACTCCTGACGGTTTGATTACCACAAGACCTTTTTCGCGGTCAATTCCTGACACGTTGCCCCATGTGAATATTACCAAATTGTGTTTGACCAAGTCCAAGTTGGCCTTGAACACTTTTTCCTTAAGTTCTTCAAGCATAATCTTATAGTTTGAATATCGGGTCTTCCATGTAAGCCTCTTTGTTGAAACGGTATAGTGCCGCACCGCGTTTTGACGACAGTTTGTCTATGAACTCCGTTTTCTCTATGTATTCAATTGTCTTTATCCTTTTCCTGAAATTGCGCTTGTCTATTGGCTCGCCGAGTATAGCCTCGTAAACATATTGCAGTTGTGTGAGGGTGAACATTTCAGGCAAAAGGTTGAAACTCAACGGTTCTGTGGATATTCTCCTGCGCAGAAGGGCGATGGCTTTCCTTACCATGTCGTTGTGGTCGGAATATAGTTTGGGCATATCATTAAGGTTTACCCATTCCACCTGGTGCGTATCAAGCAACTTTTTATCGTAATCCTTTACGTTGATAAGGGCGCAATATGCTACAGATATGACCCTTTCTCCTGGGTCTCGGTCTGTCGCACCGAATGCTCCAACTTGCTTCATGTAGAGGTTTTTCAATCCGGTAAGTTCGTATAATACCCTGTTGGCGGCATCTTCAAGGCTTTCATTTTCACCTACGAAGCCGCCATAGAGTGACCATTCATCCCTTCCCGGGTCCATCTTTCTCTTTCCGAGGAGTAGTTTCAGTTTCCTGTCTTCGAAGCCGAAGATTATGCAGTCAACGGAGACGAAGACTTTGGAATGTTCGCTATAATATTGTGTCATCTTTATCCTTTTTGTCTTTGTTTGCCATAATTACCAGAAATAGGCATAGAATGCCGCGCACAATGCTATGACTCCAAGTGTGGCGATTACGTCCCACTTGTTCCAACTCTTGAGAATTGACGCCTTATAGTCTTTCGTAAATGTGATGGCTTCAATCTGTTCAGCACTTGGCTTTGGCGTGAACATTGAGACCACAATCATGAAAGCTATTATGAAGACAAGCAGCCAAACCTCGAAGATGAGCCAGTTTGTTTGCCAGAACCATGCGGTATATTCCCAGAATGCGCCGTCCATAACGGCTTTGCCTGAATTGGTGATGACATTGGTGAGCAGTCTTAACATTCCGATTAGGAAGCCGCCGATAAGTCCCCATTCGCCGGCCTTGGGCGTTATTCGCTTTGAGAATATGCCGAGTGTGAACACTGCAACCATGGCCGGGGCAATGAGCGACTGGATGTCTTGCAGATATGAGTAAAGGTTGCCCATGTTCATCATAATCGGCATCCATGCAAGACCCAGTATTACGACAACAACCGTTGCGACGCGGCCAACAAATACGTAATGGCTCTCGCTCATTCCTTTCTTCATCGGCTTGTAGAAGTCTTCCGTAAACAACGTGGCGCAACTGTTGAAGAACGCTGCCAGCGAAGCCACAAGTGCGCAGATGAAACCAATTGTAACCAATCCTTTCACACCGGCTGGAAGAATATTCTTTACCATCATTGCGAATGCTCCGTCAGTGTCGTGCGTATTTGTTATGTCCATCACGATGCCGCTGCCTGTCTTTTGTGACAAGGCGAAGGCCACCATACCGGGAATGAGGAACATGAATACGGGCAACAGCTTGAAGTAGCCTGCGGCTATGGTACCGCGACGGGCGCGCTGCATAACTTTGGTGTTGTCTTCCCCCTTGGTCTGTCCGAGCACACGCTGCACGATATGCTGGTCGGTGCACCAGTACCAGAAACCTATGATTGACGCGCCAAGGAACACAACGTATCCCGGGAACTGCGGATACATCGGGTCGGCAGGGTCGGTGTGGAACATGTGTGTTGTTCCGAAACCGTCATGTGCGGCGTTGCAGACAGCCATCATCTGCTCCCATCCCTCGGCTATGCTTCCGTTACCGAGCATGCTCAATCCGAGGAACAGCACGAGGAATGAGCCTATAATAAGGATAGGGGTCTGTATGGCAGAGAGGGTCATCACGCCTTTCATACCGCCAAACACGGTGAATACAGCCGTTATGGCAATCAGGCCGATGGCTCCGTACCAGAACGGCAGGCCGAGCAGATACTCAAAGAATATGCCGCCGGTGAACGCCGTCACCGATACTTTAGTCAGCACGTATGCTATGAGCGTGATTATCGACAGCCAGGAGCCGGTGCGCTGTGTATAGCGGAACTTCAGGAAGTCGGGCATCGTGATGATTTTGCCCAACTTGTTGTTAAGCAACTGATAGAACGGCACGAAGAGCCATCCCAATATCAGTATCATCCAGCCCTGCATTTCCCAGTGTGCCATGCCCACGCCATCCTTTGCGCCGGTGCCCGCAAGCCCTACAAGGTGCTCAGAGCCGATGTTTGCAGCGAAAATGGCCGCACCGATTACATACCAAGGTTCGCCTTTGCCAAAGAGGTAGTCCTGGCTGTCGGCCCCTTTCATTCTTCTTTTGTCTTTTTCTATTGCACGGTACACAGCCCATATTATGGCTACGACACCAATGCCAAGTACGGCCCAGTCAAGCCAGATGAATTCATTTGTATTCCAGTTCATTGTAGTTTAAGGTTTTACGTTTATTGGGTTATACGGTCTTACGGTTGTGTAGTTATACGGTTATGCGACTATAAATTCTTTATTTAATAGAGAACTTATAGGCCACATGGCTGTAATACTTTTCGCCCGGTTTCAGATAGGACGACGGCCAGTCTTTCTTGTTCGGAGAATCGGGATATTTCTGGCTTTCCAGGCATACCGAAACATGCTTGGGGTATTTGATGCCGTGCTTGCACGCCACACCTGTTCCCTGGAAATTGGCGGTGTACATCTGCACTCCCGGTTCATTCGTAAACATTTCGAGCAGTATGCCGGTTTTAGGCGAATACAGCGATGCGGCCACGGTCGTGTCGTCGCCCTTGCCGTCCTTGTACGTGTTCAGGCACCAGTTGTGGTCGTAACCTGATGCATACCTTATTTGCGCGAACGTAGTGTCGTTTACGGTTTCGCCTATAGTGCGCGGCTTGCGGAAATCCATGGGCGTGCCTTCTACCTTGCTTATTTCACCCGTCGTCATGTATGTCGAGTCGGCAGGAGTATAGTTGTCGGCGTTGATATACAGCACCATGTCCATTGCCTCTTTCGACGGGTCGCCGTTCAGGTTGAAGTAGCTGTGGTTGGTCATGTTTACCACGGTCTCCTTGTCAGTAGTCGCATCGAATGTTATGTCGAGCGTGTTGTCAGCCGTCAGTCTGTATGTGGTCGTAGCCTTCACAGTGCCCGGAAAACCGTTGTCGCCGTCGGGTGACGTTATGGTTAGCTGCAGCACTGAGTCGTTGGCCTCGGTTACATCATAAACCTGGTACATCCATCCCGAAGGCCCTCCGTGCAGACAGTGCCCGAAGTTGTTTGTCGGCAGTTGGTATTCTTTGCCGTCTACCGTCAGCTTTCCGTGCTTTATGCGGTTGGCGTAGCGGCCTACCGACGAGCCGAAGTCGCTCGGACTGTTCACCGTGTCGGCATACTGGGCTATGTTGTCATAACCGAGCACAACATCAGTGGGCTTCCCGTCTTTGTCTGGCACAACGAGCGAAACCACTCGTCCGCCGAAGTTTGTTATGCACACCTCCATGCCGTTGGAGTTTTTCAGGGTGTAAAGCTTTACGGCTTTCTGATTGATTGTTGTGTCGAAAGCGGCCGGGTCAAGTCCTGATATGGTAAGACTGCCGCCTGTTTCAGTTGTGCATGACGACATCGCCATAAATGCCATGCCCATGCCTGCGATGAATGCTATTGTGCCTTTCATTTCGCTTAGGTGTTAAGTATTAGTTGATGTTAGCGTTAATTATTGGGTGTAAAAGTACAATTTATTTTACTATGTTGTACTTTTATCCCTTGCGTTTTATGCTATTAAAATGTTTTTTTACAAATTTTAAGCCTCATCCCGGCAGTTTGCAGCTGTATCATAAGGTAATATGATTAAGCTGGAAATTGGCAAAGTGTCAAAACGAAAAAGTACGGAAAAGCACACGAAATAGGGTTTCAGTTGCCGCATAAAGCATCATCCATACTGCTGTTTGTGGCATTTTGGAAGCCAGAAGATGGCGTTTGCCGATGCAAAAGGTGGCCTTTTACGCTCTAAAAAGCCTTCTTTTTAATACAAGACAACGGCCTTTACGGTTTCAAAAGACGGTCTTTTACAACAGAAAAAGCCGCTTTTACCTTTGTTCTATGCTGTTATTATTGCACAAAACAGCCATGTATCGACGCAAACAATACAATGTCAACGCCTTACGTTTGCACGCTTTTCCTCACGGTTTTTCCGATAAAGCATTTTCAAAAACAGAATAATGGCACTGTAGAGTGTCAACGGAAATCAATATGCAAGTAAAACATTGATTTTATTTCACCGTATTACTATTTATTTTGTCTAAGCGGAATAGAATAAGGCTGCGGTATTCCGAACTTTGTATTTATCTGTTTTCTGCATATTCCCAGCCGTTATTAGGATATTTAAAATACTTGGACAATGCGATGATAATAAAAGAAAAGCTAACATTATGATACTGATTTTGGGACTGTTGCATAAGAAATAATGCTTTTTTTTCCAACCGAGCCTTGGACTTGTCAATAGAATTTGATAAAATGGAGTATGCAAAAATCCGGCCACTTCACAACGTGAGGTAACCGGATTTAATATTAAATGATAGACTGTAATTTAGCAAATCTTGCGTGCGCCGTCGCTTATCACTACGTCATAAATCTTCGGCTGTTTGCCGAATTTCTGCTTGTATTCAGCTGTTGCGTCTGCAATGAACTTGTCATAAAGCTCATCCTTGACAAGGTTGATGGTGCATCCGCCGAAGCCTCCACCCATGATGCGGCTGCCGGTGACACCGTGCTTGCGAGCCAAGTCAACCAAGAAGTCAAGTTCTTCACATGAAACCTCATAGTCTTTGCTTAAGCCGTCATGCGTCTCATACATCTTTTGGCCTACAGTGTCATAATCGCCTGCATTAAGAGCATCGCACACTGCGAGTACACGGTCTTTCTCTCCAAGTACGAATGTGGCACGCTTTATGTCTTCAGCACTTACGTCAGCCTTAACAGCCTCAAGTTCGTCCCAATCGGCATCGCGCAGAGTGTCGAAATGTTTGTCGGGGAATTTGGCGTTAAGCGCAGCAACAACGTTCTCACAGCTCTTGCGCCTGTCGTTGTATGCAGATGAAGCCAGTTCGTGTTTCACTACGGAATCAAGCAGAACGAGCTTGTAACCTTTCGGCTCAAACGGGAAATACTCGAACTCGCGGCTGCGGCAATCAAGGCGCATAAGTTTGCCTGCCTGTCCGAATACGCTGGCGAACTGGTCCATAATGCCGCAGTTTACTCCACAATAATTATGCTCTGTTGCTTGTCCTGCCAGCACCATATCCCATTTTGAAACCTTGTTGTCACCGAACAGGTCATTCAGTGCGTAAGCAAAACAGCTCTCCATTGCAGCTGATGAGGACATTCCTGCGCCGAGTGGCACATCGCCGGCGAAGGCTATATTGAAGCCTTTTACGTCAACACCGAGTTTCTTCATTTCCTGTATTATGCCGTAGATGTAGCGCGCCCAGCTTGCACGCGGACCGTTAGGGTCGTCAACTTTGAACTCTACTCGGTCTTTAAGGTCGATGGCATAAGCCATTACAGTGTTTGTGCCATTGGGACGTATCTCGCACATTATGCCTTTGTCGATGGCTCCGGGGAACACATAACCTCCGTTGTAATCCGTATGTTCACCGATGAGGTTGATGCGACCCGGTGCCGCGTATATGTTGCCTGTCTTCCCGTCAAAGTGCTTGATGAAGCGGCTTCTTACGAAATCTATGTCCATGGTTGTCGTTGATTTAATGGGTTAGTATTATTTTTCTACTGTGAATTTGTATATTGTCTTCTGCTTATACTGGTCTCCTGGTTTGAGGATTACCGAGGGGAAGTATGGACGGTTGGGGGAGTCGGGGAAGTGCTGTGCCTCGAAACATACCGCACTGCGCCGTGGGAACGTTGCACCATGTTGACCCTTGTAGCCGTCGGCCCAGTTGTCTGTATAGAACTGCATGCCGGGTTCTGTTGTGTAAACTTCCATGACACGTCCGCTTACCGGCTCTTTAACACGTGCGGCAAAGCTAAGTTCGCCTTCCTCTTTTTTATTGAGAACGAAGCAATGGTCGTAGCCGGCACCGTTGCGTATCTGCTCGTTGTCAGCATTTATGTCTTGACCTACCGCTTTGGGAGTACGGAAATCGAACGGTGTGTCTTTGACAAATCTTATTTCTCCGGTCGGAATGGAAGTTTCGTCTATTGGGAGATAAAAGTCTGCGTTGATTTCGCAAATGACGTTGTCAACAGTTGGAGTGGGATTGGCAATACCTGCCAAGCTGAAATATCCGTGACTTGTAAGGTTTATTACAGTTTTCTTGTTTGTTGTTGCCATGTAGTCGATAATCAATTCATTATCGTCATTGAAAATGTAAGCAACTGTCACTTTGACTTCGCCCGTATAACCTTCTTCCCCGTATGAAGATACATAATTGAGGATGAGCGTTTCGTCGTTCATGCGCAATGCATCCCATACTTTCTTGTTAAATCCAGCTTTGCCTCCGTGCAGGGAGTTCGGGCCGTTGTTTATCGCTAATTGGTATTCCTTGCCGTTGAGCTGGAACTTACCCTTGCATATCCTGTTCCCGTAGCGGCCGATGAGTGTTGAGAGATACGGCTCAGGACTGTTTATAACGTCTTGGATGTTGTCATGTCCCTGTATCACATTGGCATAATTGCCGTTTTTATCGGGAACCATTATTGCGACAATTGCCCCTCCGTAGTTTGTCACGGCAACCTCATTGCCCCATTTGTTTTTAAGGATATATAAATCTGTATTTTTACCGTTTATTGTGGTTTGAAAGTCCTCACGTTTCAAGCCACATATGCAATGTGTTTCATTTGTGCTCATAATATTACTTTTTAGTGGAAAACTTATCTGCAAAGTAACTTAAAATAGTTGAGAAACACAAATGAAACGAATGAAAATATTTCAGTTTATTGTTAAAAACGATTAAACACAATAATTCAGAAAGTCTGCAACAATGTAGCTGCTTCCTCCAACAAAGATGAAATCGTCATCGGAAGCGTCATTCAACGCTTTGATATATGCGCTTTTGACATCAGGATAACATGTTGATTGCAAGTGCAGTTTTTCTCCTAAGCACATTATATCGTGTTCGTCAATGGCACGTTTGTTGTCGGCTTTGGTGAAATAATATATTGTGTCTTTAGGTAAAAGTCCCATTACGGTTGCGATATCTTTGTCGTCAACCATGCCGAATACAATCCTCATCTGTTTGCAACGCTGCATCCTTAGTTGCCGACCCAAATATTCCCAGCCGCCAACATTGTGCCCTGTGTCGCATATTACGAGAGGACATTCTTTTATTTTTTGCCACCTGCCAAGTAGTCCGGTCAAGCTACATACATTGGCAAACCCCTTTAATACAGCTTCTTTGCTTATGTCAATGCCTGTTCTTTGCAACTGCTTTATTGCGCAAAGTATTGTCTGCGTATTCTTCTTTTGATATATTCCTCCCAGTTCGCTGTATATGCGCCCGAAACTTTTTGTCTCATAATATATTCCGCCTTGGTCGGCCATGGCAGAGCTGATGATGTCGCCATCGTCTTCAGCAAAAAGAATCAGAGACCCGTTTTCCTTTGCTTTTGCCAAGAAAACAGGACGAGTCTCATCAACGCTTTCACCGATGACAACTGGTACATCTTTTTTTATTATGCCAGCCTTTTCGTTGGCTATCTTTCCAAGCGTATCGCCCAAAAACTGTGTATGGTCAAAACTGATGTTGGTAATTATCGAAAGTTGTGGAGTTATTATGTTTGTACAGTCAAGCCGTCCGCCAAGTCCCACTTCTATTACGGCAATGTCAACTTTATTGTCTGAAAAATACTTGAATGCCAAAGCAGTAGTCAGCTCGAAAAAACTCGGACTTAACGGCTCAAAGAAGCTTCGCTCCTTTTCCACGAAATCAATTACATATTTTTCACTTATGCACTCACCGTTAATCCTTATACGCTCGCGGAAATCTTTTAGGTGTGGTGACGTGTAAAGTCCAACCCTGTAGCCTTGAGCCTGCAATATGGCCGCGATGGTGTGTGAACAAGAGCCTTTGCCGTTAGTTCCGGCTATATGTATTGTCTTATAAGACTGGTGGGGATGTCCGAAATGCTCGTCTAACTTGACGGTATTGTATAATCCCTCTTTATAAGCAACAGCGCCCACTTTTTGAAACATAGGGACGCTGTTGTACAAATATTCTATCGTTTCGTTGTATGTCATCCTTGCAACCGCTTTCCTTTAGCTGAAATAGTTTCTGAACTTTTGGAATATCGTTTGTTTTGTTGCGTTGTCTCCCTTGAAATTGGCACTGTCCCGCATTCCTTCAAGTGCGGTGCGTTCATTCGTGCTTAGAGACTTCGGCACATATACACTGATGTTGACAACCATGTCACCAACACCCCTGCCATAGCCTTGTACAGCCGGCAGACCCTTTCCTCTCAGCCTTAGTGCCTTGCCGGGCTGGGTGCCAGGCTCTATCTTTATTCTGACACGTCCGCCGTCTATGGTCGGTATTTCAACAGTACCGCCAAGTGCAGCTGTGGGGAAGTCGAGCAGCAAATTGTATATTATGTCGTTGTCATCACGCACAAATGTGTCGTTAGGCTCTTCTTCAATGTAAACCTGAATATTGCCCGGAACACCGTTGTGCCTTCCTGCATTGCCCTTGCCGGGAACGTTTACAATCATGCCTTCAGACACTCCTGCCGGGATGTTTATTTCAACAACCTCCTCGCCTTTTACAACACCGCTGCCTCCGCATACACGGCACTTGTTCTTGATTACAGTGCCTTCACCGCCGCAAGTGGGGCATACGTTTTGTGTCTGCATCATGCCGAAGAGGCTTTGCGTCGTGTGTGTTACAACGCCGCTGCCGTGACATGTCGGGCATGTCTCCTTCGCACTGTTGCCTTCAGCTCCGCTTCCGTGGCAGTGGCTGCACGTAACGTCTTTTTTGACCTTGAACTTTTTTGTTACGCCGGTAGATATTTCCTGCAACGAAAGCCTTACTTTCAGGCGCAGGTCAGAGCCACGGTGTTGTGCCGGACGGCGTTGCCCACCGCTGCTGAAGCCGCTTCCGCCAAAGCCGCCAAAACCTCCCCGTCCGCCGAATACGTCGCCGAACATCGAGAAAATGTCGTCCATGCTGAAACCTCCGGCACCGCCAAAGCCGCCAAAACCACTTTCGCCGCCCGGTCCGTTAAAGCCGAACTGGTCATATTGCTTTCTTTTCTGTGGGTCGTGCAGTACGTCGTAAGCCTCTGCGGCTTCCTTGAACTTCTCTTCCGCCTCCTTGTTGCCCGGATTCCTGTCGGGGTGGTATTTGATGGCTATCTTCCTGTAAGCCTTCTTTATTTCGTCTTCAGAGGCGTCTTTGCTCACGCCAAGCACCTCGTAATAATCTCTTTTTGCCATAATTCTTACCTCTCACTTTCTCTCCTTCTCGCTTTGTCACTGACCTACGGCAACCTTTGCGTGCCTTATCACCTTGTCGTTAAGGGTGTAACCGGTCTGCACGCAGTCAAGCACTTTGCCTTTCTTGTCATCGCCCATGCCGGGAACCATGGCTACAGCTTCATGGAAGTTCGTGTCGAAGTCAGCATTTTCAGTGTCTATCTTTTTTACTCCAAGACTTTCCATTATCTTGTTTGTCTTTTGGTAAATAAGCTTCATGCCTTCCCTCAAAACGTCAACGTCTTCGGTCTTTTCAGCGTTGGCTATGGCACGTTCCATGTCGTCAATGACAGGGAGAATGGCCTGTACTGCTTTTTCCGAGCCGTTCAATATAAGTTCGGCCTTCTCCTTTAATGTACGTTTGCGGTAGTTGTCAAATTCGGCGACCGACCGCAGGTACTTGTCTTTCAGCTGTTCTATTTCTTCTTGGGCTACAGCCAAAGGGTCTTTTGCCGTGTTTTCGCCGGCATTGCCATCTTCATTGTCGTTGCCAGGCTGCGGTTCGGCATCATTGTTTTCACCATTGTCACCTTCAGGTGCGGCTGTGTTGCCGGTATTGTCGGTTTCTTTTTCAGGAGCCTCATTGACGGCTTCTTCTTTCTTTATTTCTTCCTTGTCCTCTTTTTTCATGATGCAATTATTTTTATAAATGCCTTAGCAAAAATCTTGCCAACGTTGTGCATCGTGCCATTTATTCATACATCTTGGCGCGTTGTTCTTTCAGTTGCTCGTCATAGATGTAGTCGTCATACTGCATAAGCTTGTCTATGGTGCCTTTTGGAGTAATTTCTATGATGCGGTTTGCCACGGTTTGTATGAATTCGTGGTCGTGGCTGCTGAACAAGATGTTGCCCTTGAATGAAATGAGGTTGTTGTTGAACGCCTGTATGCTTTCCAAATCGAGGTGGTTGGTAGGAGTGTCAAGAATGAGGCAGTTGGCGTTTTTCAGCTGCATACGCGCTATCATGCAACGCATTTTCTCACCACCGCTTAGCACGTTGACTTTTTTCAGCACTTCTTCGCCGCTGAACAACATGCGGCCGAGATAGCCTTTCATCATCACCTCGTTGCCGGTGCCGAATTGGCTGAGCCAGTCTACAAGGTTGAGGTCGCTGTCGAAGAATGCAGTGTTGTCAAGAGGCAGGTAGGCGGTAGTGATTGTGACGCCCCATTTGTATGTTCCGGCATCGGCCTGACGGTTGCCGTTGATGATTTCAAACAGTGCCGTCATCGCCTTCGGGTTGTGGCTTAAGAACACAACCTTCTGTCCTTTCTCTATGTTGAAGTTGACGTTGTCAAACAGTACTGTTCCGTCAGTGTCGACAGCCTTTAGGCCTTCAACCTCCAAAATCTGGTTGCCCGGTTCACGCTCCATCTGGAAAATGATGCCCGGATACTTGCGTGAAGATGGACGGATTTCGTCAACTGTAAGTTTGGCAAGCATCTTCTTGCGGCTTGTTGTCTGCTTGCTCTTTGCCACATTGGCAGAGAAGCGGCGGATAAATTCCTCCAGCTCTTTCCTCTTTTCCTCGGCTTTCTGCCTTTGGTTCTGAGCCTGGCGCAAAGCCAGCTGCGAGCTTTCATACCAGAACGAGTAGTTTCCGGCAAACACTGAAACCTTGCCGAAGTCTATATCGACGGTCTGTGTGCTGACAGCATCGAGGAAGTGACGGTCGTGGCTGACAACGAGCACAGTCTGTTCAACGTTGCTCAAATATTCTTCCAGCCACTGCACCGTGTCGAGGTCGAGGTCGTTGGTAGGCTCGTCGAGCAGCAGGTTGTCCGGGTTGCCGAACAAAGCTTTTGCCAACATTACACGCACCTTTTCGTTGTTTGACAGTTCGCTCATCAGCTTTTGGTGCATGTTTTCCTTCACGCCAAGGTTTGAGAGCATTTGTGCCGCATCGCTTTCGGCGTTCCATCCTCCCATTTCGGCAAATTTCTCTTCAAGTTCTGCCACGCGGTTGCCGTCTTCATCGCTGAAGTCTTCTTTCATATAGAGGGCCTCACGCTCTTTCATGTTCTCCCAAAGCGGCTGGTGTCCCATGAGCACAGTGTCAATCACGCTGTACTGGTCGTATTTGAAGTGGTCTTGGTCCAATACGGAAAGACGCTCGCCCGGGCCAAGTTCAATGCTGCCCTTGTTCGGTTCAAGCTCGCCGCTTATGGCTTTCAGCAGGGTTGATTTGCCGGCTCCGTTGGCACCGATTACACCGTAAATGTTGCCGTTGGTGAACTTGATGTTCACGTCTTTGTAAAGCACTCTCTTTCCAAATTGGATTGCAAGGTTTGTGACTGTTATCATTCTTTATTTACCTTAAATATTATATTTGCGGCGCAAAATTACAACAATTTATCCGATATACCAAATTTAATGATAAAACAAGGATTTTCTTATGCTTATGTTCTAATTTACAGAAGCTTATATCCATATTTGCGCCAGGTGTCCAAAGGCTTTTCCCTTGTTTCTGAAATTTGCTTTTACTGTAAAATTTGTTGCATATTGTCAAATCGTAAAAAACCGTCTTGGATGTCGGAATAGAACGGTGGAAAGACGGATTACGGCTGTTTGAATCACGACTGATGCCGGTTTAGCCGCCAAAACATGGCCTGTTGTCGTGCAAACGGTGGCTTTTTACGATGCAAAAAGCAGTCAACGGCAAGCTTTTAATCTGTCCGAACACTTTGTTTAAGCGGCCGGAAGGTTGTGAAATGCCGTTTTTTGAAGCAAGCTAAGGCAATCTGCATTGCACAGTTACACATTGTTTCGACGCAACGTCCTGAGCCAAAGGCCGTTGCGGATGCGCACTTTCTATAGCTTTATTTACGTCCGTTGGTGTTGTTTTTTACAGCAACGGCGTTGTGGAGCGTCATGCAAAATCAGAAAGAAAGCAGTTGGACGGAATTTAACTCAAAACGAAAGTATGGCATGTTCCGTAGAAGATGCAAGTGAAAACGGAAAAAGCAATCCGGGAAACGCATGCATAAAATGCGCCGTTCCCGAATTGCGGTTTGTGTATTTGGCGTCGCCTTTATCACGGCAAAGGCTGTTTCAATATTGTCTTAACGCTCCGAGCAGTGCGCTGTTTTCATCTTTGTTGCCGATTGTTATTCGCAGGCAGTCAGCGCAGAGGCTTACATTTGTCCGGTTTCTGACTATGATTCCTTTGGCTTTAAGGTAGTCGTAAACGGCCTGGGCATTGTCGAATTTCGCAAGGAAGAAGTTTGCATCAGTAGGATATACTTTCCTGCATGAGGGCAACAGCTTGAATGCGTCTATCATCTGGTCACGCTCAAGCAGTATGATTTTCACCCACTTTTCTACCGTGTAAGGTTCTTTCAGGACTTCTTTTGCCTGTTCCTGGGTTAGCGTATTTATATTGTAAGGATACTTGACCTTGTTGAACACCTCGACAATGTCGTTTTGCGCGAAGGCCATGCCGAGCCTTATGGCGGCGCACCCCCATGCCTTACTCATCGTGTTGAGCACTATCAGGTTGGGATATTTGTCCAGGTCAAGCCGTAATGGGCGTTCTGTCGAGAAGTCGGAATAGGCTTCGTCTACGATTACCAAGCCGTCAAAGCCTTCCAATGTCTTTACAATTTCATTGCGGTTTATGTTGTTTCCCGTAGGATTGTTTGGCGAACAAATCCAAATCAGCTTTGTATTCCGGTCGCAGGCGGCAAGCAGCTTGGCGGCAGTTGTCTGGAAACTGCCGTCAAGCAAGACTGTACGGTATTCCACATCGTTTATTTCTGCGCAGACCTTATACATGCCGTATGTCGGCTCGATTGCCACGACATTGTCTGTGCCCGGGCGTGTAAAGCATCGGTAAGCAAGGTCTATCGGTTCGTCGGAACCGTTGCCAAGGAAAATGTTTTCCTGCTTAACCCCCTTTACCGAGGCTAACTTTTCCTTAAGTTCTCTTTGTAATGGGTCAGGATAGCGGTTGAACGGATTGTTGAACGGATTTTCGTTGGCGTCGAGAAATACGGTCGCATCTTTTCCGTTGAACTCGTTTCGTGCACTGCTGTAAGGTTCAAGTGCAAGTATGTTTGGGCGTACCAGCTGGCTTAACGGTCTCATGGCTTTCATTCGTTTATGATGTCTTTTATCCTTAGCATCATGGCGTTCTTATGTGCGTAAAGGTGTTCATCCTCGGCCATCACCTCTACTGCGTGGCCTATGTGCCTTATGCCTTCCTCCGTAATATGCTGGAACGTGATTTTCCTTACAAAGCTGTCAAGGTTGACACCGTTGTATGCCGTCGCATATCCGTGTGTAGGCAGTGTGTGGTTTGTTCCGCTTGCATAGTCGCCTGCACTTTCGCAGGCATATTTCCCGAGGAACACGCTACCGGCGTTGACAACCTTTTCAGCCAATACGGCGTTGTCGTCGGTTGCTATTATCAGGTGCTCTGGGGCATACATATTGCTCAATGCCAGCGCTTCTTCCTTGTTTTTTACTATCACAATCTTGCTGTTGCAAAGCGTTTGGGCGGCTATGTCCATGCGTGGCAGTGCCTTCAATTGTCCGCTTATCTCATATTCCACTTTGTCTGCCATGCTCTCGGACGTTGTGATGAGTAGCACTTGGGAGTCAGAACCATGCTCCGCCTGCGACAGAAGGTCGGCAGCTACGTAGGCTGGATTGCTTGTGTCATCGGCTATGACGCACACTTCTGAAGGACCTGCCGGCATGTCTATGGCTACATCTTGCAGCGAAACAATCTGCTTTGCAGCCATTACATAGCTGTTGCCCGGGCCGAATATCTTGGACACTTTGGGTATGCTTTCTGTGCCATAAGCCATTCCGGCGATGGCCTGCACGCCTCCGGCTTTGTATATCCTGTCAACTCCGGCTATCTTTGCGGCCGCCAATATCGCAGGATTAACAGTGCCGTCCTGTCTTGGCGGAGTGCACATTATTATGTTGGAGCAGCCTGCTATTTTCGCAGGAGTTGCCAACATGAGCACCGTACTGAACAATGGCGCAGTTCCTCCGGGAATGTAAAGGCCGACTGTTGTTATCGGCACGCTTTTCTGCCAGCATACAACTCCGGGTGAAGTCTCGACTTTATGTGTAGCGACATGTTGTGAGGCATGGAAAGAGGATATGTTCTTATGCGCCAAGGTTAGCGCGTCCCACAGTTCCGCGGAGACGCTTTTCATTGCGTTGTCAATTTCTTCGGCACTGACAGGGAGGCTTTCCAATACGGCATGGTCGAACTTTTCTTCATACCGCATTATCGCTTTGTCACCTTGTGTCCTTACATCTTCCAGGATGTTCCGCACCGTTGCGTGCAGTGCCGCCGTGTCGGTGTGAGGACGTGCTGTTATAGATTTCCATTCGTCAGGCGATAGATATTTGTATCTTTCCATAATAAAGTCCCTGTATTTGTAGGTTACTTACAATATCATTTTTTCTATCGGGGTAACCAGTATGCCTTGTGCGCCAAGTTCCTTCAGCTTCCCTATGATTTCCCAAAAACGAGATTCGTCAAGCACCGTATGAACCGAGCACCACTCATTGTCGGCAAGAGGTATGATTGTAGGGCTTTTCAGGCCTGGCAATACATTGATGATTTCATCCAGGCACGACTTCGGAACGTTCATCCTGACGTATTTTTTGTCCTCGGCATTGCGCACGGCCTTTATGCGGAACAACAGCCTGTCGAGAATGTTTCGCTTTTCCGTGTCAAGGGCCTTGTTGGCTATGAGTACGGCTTCGCTTTCCATTACGACTTCAACTTCCCTCAAGTTGTTGCTTACAAGTGTGGAACCACTGCTAACAATGTCGAAGATACCGTCGGCCAGTCCTATTCCGGGGCTTATTTCCACGCTTCCTGTTATCATGTGGATGTCGGCTTTTATGCCTCTGCCTTCAAGATATTTGCGCAGTATTACGGGGTAGGATGTGGCTATTTTCTTGCCGTTAAACCATTTCACCCCGTTGTATTCTATTGTTTTAGGTATGGCAAGCGAAAGCCTGCATTTGCCGAACCCTAAGCGGTCTACAATGTCGGCAGCCTCGCATTTCTCTGCAAACTCGTTTTCACCAACCACGCCTATGTCGGCCACTCCTGTGGCAACGCATTGCGGAATGTCGTCGTCGCGGAGGTAGAGCACTTCTATCGGGAAATTGGACGACTGGACTAACAATGTCCGTTTGCTTGAACTTATTTTGATGTCAGCCTCGTTCAACAAGTTCATGGTGTCATCGTAGAGACGGCCTTTGGACTGTACAGCTATGCGCAACATAATTATAAATTTATTAAAAATGTTGGGCAAAAGTAAGTTTTTTGAAGCACATTTGCAAGAAATGTTGTACTTTTGTACGCAAATAAATAAAAGCAACAGCATATTTCTGTATTTTTGTCATTGAAGGATGTGTCCTGAAAGCAACGGAACTTTTACATTGATAGTAAAAAATGCTTTTGTCAAGCATGCAGTCCTGCGGTTATTGCCGTACATCTTGTTGCCGGCTGCACTTATTGCCGTATTTTCTTGCGACGGCAATAAGAAAGAGAAGATTGTAACCCCGTGGGGAGAAGTAGGGGAGGACAGCATCCCTAAAAACACAAATTTCACTGTAAGCGACATCGTAAGCAACGGAGAGCTTATCATCCTGACGCTTTCCGGGCCTGAAACATATTATGACTACCGCGGCCGGGGAATGGGAACGCAGTATCTGCTGTGCGAGAAGTTTGCACAGAAATTGGGCGTTTCGTTGCGCGTGGAGGTTTGCAAGGACACTGCTGAAATGGTCAGCCGCCTTGACAACGGCGACGCCGACCTTATCGCCTTTCCTCTGCCGAAGGACAAGAACCGTGGCAAGGGACTTTTGTTCTGCGGTGCAGGAGTTGACAGTCTGGGCGTACAATGGGCTGTGGCTGACGGCAATAAAGAGCTGGCCGACAGTCTTGACGCTTGGTTCAAGCCGTCAATGTATGAAGACATAAGAAAGGAAGGGCGTTATATGCTTTCCGCCCAGAGCGTCAAGCGACACGTTTATTCTCCGTTCTTGAACAGGCAAGGAGGCATAATATCGCATTACGACCATTTGTTTAAGAAGTATGCACCCCTTGCACGGTGGGACTGGAGGCTCATGGCCGCGCAATGTTACCAGGAATCGTGCTTTGACCCGAAGGCTCGTTCGTGGGCGGGGGCGTGCGGACTGATGCAAATAATGCCTTCAACGGCCGACCACCTCGGACTTCCGCGGTCAGTGATTTATGAACCGGAACGCAATGTGCGGGCAGCTGCAGAATATCTGCGCGAACTGTCAGGGTATTTTCGTAGCGTGCAGAACATGGCCGAGCGGCAATTATTCGTGCTGGCAGCTTACAACGGCGGATACTTCCACGTGCAGGACGCAATGGCGCTGGCGCGTAAGAACGGTCGTAATCCGAACCGCTGGAAAGACGTTGCGTATTATATTCTGGCACTGGAAAGACCGGAATTTTACAATGACCCGGTGGTAAAATACGGATATATGCGTGGCTCTGAAACCGTAGGCTATGTTGACGGTATACGCCAACGTTACGCCCAATACCGCGGAGTTGCCTATGGCGGAGCGTCAGTAAAGGGTTGGGACGGAAAACAAGGTTCTGACGGCTCGTTCAGTCCCTTCACTCCACGCAAGGCCAAAAAGAAGCACCGTTTCCACCTTTGAAACAGTATAATATCTTTGATGCTCGGTATGACTGATACAAAACAAAGGTCGAACAAACTGTGTCCTTATTTGCTTAAACAGTATTTTGCAACTTCACATGCGGCAAGCAGGAATG